>Ga0233430_1000334_pt1 | contig 92778 bp, 77 predicted proteins | sample SI_118_April2016_2_FD_179883 | JGI IMG/M metagenome (GOLD analysis project Ga0233430, IMG submission 179883) | Seawater microbial communities from Saanich Inlet, British Columbia, Canada - SI_118_April2016_150_MG | ecosystem: Environmental > Aquatic > Marine > Inlet | place: Canada: British... | reverse complement strand
GCGGCTCAAGGTTGGAGCCGACGAGGGTGTGGATCCTTCTCTGCAACCTTCATTGTAACATGGGCGCCCGTAGCTCAGCTGGATAGAGTACCTGGCTACGAACTAGGTGGTCGGAGGTTCGAATCCTTCCGGGCGCACCATTCTTAAATGAGTTAATGTTCATGATTCATTGTGATGAAACTATTGATGATTGTATCGACCTCGGAGGAACGCTTCGTTCTTCTTCACCCATAGACACCTTATCTCGCATCAAGCCGCTGTTAAAGGCTTTCGGTATCACGCGCGTGGCGAATGTGACGGGGCTGGACACGATCGGCATTCCCGTGGCGACTTGCATAAGGCCGAATGCTAAGCATTTGTCGGTTTCTCAGGGCAAGGGTGTGACCTGGGCGTTGGCGGAGATCTCGGCCATTATGGAATCGATTGAAGGTTATCATGCTGAAAATCCGCGTCAGCCGGATTTGTTGGGCAGTTATGCGCAGCTAAAAAACGATTATCCTGTGATCAGCCCGCTTGTCTTTCATGGGGGGATTTTATCCTCTGAAGCTTTAGAAACGCAGGCGTTGGGTTGGGTGCGCGCGCTCGAGCTCAATACGCAGCACACCGCTTATATACCGCATATTCTGACGTGTTTGGATTCGAGTCAGTGTCAGAGTGATCATTTTCGATTCGCTGTGACATCCAATGGATTGGCGGCGGGGAACTGTTTGGATGAGGCGATTTGTCATGGGCTTTATGAAGTGATTGAGCGTGATGCGTTGTATCATTGGTGGCAGATGACGGCATCAGAGCAGCAAGATTGCCAGGTGCGTTTGTCGAGTATTGATGCGGGTGTGAATCAATCGTTGTTGCATAAAATTGAAGCCGCTAATTTGTCGGTCAGGCTTTGGGATATTACACCAACGTCGAATATACCTACGTATCGCTGTGAGATCGGCGATAACGATTTGGCGAGAAATCTCGGCGCGTTTGTGGGCTCGGGTACGCATTTATCCAAAGACATTGCGTTGTCGCGAGCGGTGACTGAGGCTGCGCAGGTGCGTTTGACGTTGATTACGGGTTCGCGTGATGATGTGTTTCCGGCTTTTTATCAAGATCGTAGACAAACCAATGGGTTATCGCCTTGTCTTGATGGTGTGGTTGACTTTAATCAGCGAGAACAACTGTCTATTGGTACCTCTTTGCGAGAAAATAAAGCGCAGATTTTGCAGCGTTTGCAGCAGCAAGGCCATGAAAGAGTCTTGCTTGTTGATCATACCAAAGCCCTTTGGAATGTGCCGGTGGTGCATGTTTTTGTACCAGGATTGCGGCACGGCTCATGACAAACAACACCGACATTGTTGTATTTTTAGCGTCTTCATTGCCCGTTGATGAAGCGCAGCGGATTGTGCTGGATGCGTGTTTTATGCCGCCTGTGCAATGCGGGGATATTTTGGCTGTGTTACGTTTTCAACCTAAAACCATAGTGATCATCGATGGTTTGTTTGAGAGCACGGCGGCGGTTTGGCATAAAGAAATCCTTTTTGCGATGGAGCAAGGTGTGCGGGTTTACGGGGGTGCCAGCATGGGTGCGCTGCGTGCGGCGGAGCTGGCTGATCTTGGTATGATTGGCGTTGGGGAGATTTTTGAAGCGTATTATAAGGGTGAGCTTGCCGATGATGATGAGGTTGCTGTGTTGCATGGGCCCGAAGCGCTTAAGTATGCGGTATTGACTGATGCGATGGTGAATGTGCGTGCAACGTTGAGGTTGGCGGTGCAGCAGAAGATTATCAATACGGCGACGCAAAAGTTGGTTTTACGGCATGCGAAGCAGCTTAATTATCGACAGCGATTATTGACGAGGGCGATTGAGCAGGCTATGGATGAGGAGGGCGTGTCTCAAGATTTGCAGGCGCTGAAGCAATGGTGTGCGGATGGGCATGGGGTGGATCAAAAGCGTTTGGATGCTGTGGCGTTGTTGGAGCGTGTGGCCGAAGATTGTCCTCATCAGTGCCAGCAGGGGGCGATGCCCATGAAGCGCTCGGCCTTTTTCCGTGCGCTGCATAAAGATGTTATGTGCCAACCGTTCCCGTATCATCGCGCGTGGTTGCCGGAGCGTGAGCAAAAGGCGCGGCAGCTTAGGGGTAATCCGAGAACGTATCAGTTGATGAATCGATTGGCTTACGTTTTGGCTTCTGTTGACAGTCTCGCTGAAAGCAGGGGTTTTACTGTGCCAAAGACTTCGGCCGCGAATGAGCATTCTGCCTTTTTATCGCGTCAAGCGCGTGCCGAGGATTTGGTGCGGCATGTTGAGTCATTGCAAGAGCAAGCGCTTTCTGTGCAGGATTATGTGACGGCGTTGATGCGTATTTCGGGGGCGTATGTTAAATACCGCTCGGTCGAGCATTATGAGCAAGAGGAGCCGCTGCATTACAAGATAGTGTTTGAGACGGCGCGGTTTTGGTGTGTGATTTATGGGTTGTTGCAGCAGGCGGAGTTGCAGCCTAATGAGGAAGAAGTGCAGCAGCATATGGATCAATTCCGTTATCAACGACAGTTGCTGTCACCGGAAACGGTGCAGGTTTATTTGGATGAGAATGAGATGGATAGGGTGGCGTTTGTTGGGTTGATGCGGATGTCGGTGTTATTTAATGCGGTCGTGATGAAGAATGGGTTGGATGTGTTGGGGGTGGTGGGTTTTGATGCACGGGTTTGGTGGTTGTTGGATGTGATGTGGTTGGTTGGGTTAGAGGGTGCTGGTTAGTGGGGTTGTGTGGGGGTGGTTGTTGGGGTGGGTTGATATTTCTCTTGCAACTCCTTCCTTAGGTTTATTAAAGATATTTTCGGTTCCAAAAATGCACAAGGTTTTTAATTCAAATAGATAGCCCTTTTCTGTATACAAGCGATCTTGCATACATCCCCCTATACATTTTAAAAAATCTAGCACATTGTAATGAGTGTTACAATGCCTCCCACGCCGATGAAGAATATTTTACGCTTTTTGGGGTCTTTGTCCATCAATCATTTTTTTTTGACTTTGCAGAAATTCGAACACATCCGCGCACAAAAGTACCCGCGTCTGCAAAGTCTTTTTGTTTATAGGGTGAAAGACTGTGCAATAGCCAGGTATCCTCTTTTGCCATATCGCTAGTTGGCCTGATTTCGCCATAGGAGTCTGGCTTGTTGTGGAAAAAATCAAAGTCAACCATGTTTGGAATTTTACTAAAAGCGGTATTTTCAATTAAGAGTTTTTTTGCTTTTATTTCTTCAATAAAGATTTCTGTGATATGTTTCAGCTCGCGTAAATCGCGTAACGTACTGGATTGTTTTCGTGATTTCGGTGAAAATTCAAAAGTGGTTGGGTGCGTTAATGAGTAGTAAATAGGTCGCCTTGTAGTTGCGTTCATTGAGAAATGTTCGGGGCACATGATAGTTGGAGCATATTTTTTTAAGCCATAAATTTCTAAATAAACTTTTTGCAGTAATGCTATAGGGCCGGGACTTTCGTCAATGGCGGGGGCAAAGCCGGGGGCTGCGCTAAGAGCGATGGCGCCCAGGTGTTTTTCGGTGTCAACAAGATAAGGGTTGGGTTTTAGATTGCGATTAGATTGCGCTAAAGACAAGGCTATATCATAGAATTGTTGGTTGCGCCAATAACCTGATTTGTTCCAGGCATAATTCAATAAATAACGATGTAACATTGCCCATGCTGGATCATCGCTTTGTAATTTTTCCAGCCACTTACCTGAAAAAAATAAAAGAGTCGAAGACCAGTCGCATTGTAGTTCGGGGTGACGAGTAATGGCAACGAATAATTCCCATTGATCGAGTAAGCACTTGGGCGGTGACATACGTATTTTAAGATCGCGCTGTAGGTTTTTATGAAAAGCAATATCACCGATGCTGGGAATGAAAAATACAGAGCGCATGCCTGCAGTGATATTAAAAATATTGGTAGGATGATAGGAGAGTACGGAGTCAAGCTCTCCCCACAGAGCAAAAATAGTGCCCTTAGTATATAGTTTCCATGGCATTACCCAATTCTTCGGCTTCAAAAATAATTCAATAGAATTATTCAATACAATTCCTGCCGGTATCGCCGTGCCCGCATACGCCAAATCATCCCTCATATTTTTTGGAAGTCTAACATCTTTAATCGATACAAGCTGCCCATCCTCCAGCGGATAAAAGCATTTTCCTCGTTCGACAATAAGATTGCCATAAGGGTAATTGGCCAAATAGAGGGGGTAATCTTTACCGGGGTCTAGTTGGTCGGCAATCTTCGCAAACCCCGGCTCAACACTAGCCACAGCCTCTCTAACATCACGCCAAAAAAGCCTCTGTATCGGCGGTTGGTTCGGTTGAAGCAATTGCATTTAATGCCCCTCACTTGTTTCTTTCATCATACGCTTCAGCCAGGGGATCGTGATAAAAACAATCACACTGGCACCTAACATAATAGCCGAAATCTCAAGAAACGCATGGCGATACAGCGTTTCTCCGAAAACGGCCGTTGTTTTTCTGATCGCGAGCTTGGCCATCACGCTGCCGACATAGCCCGATAGTGCTAACGACAAAAACCACATCCCCATCAACGTGCCTAATAAATCAGGCGGCGCAAAGCGTGAAACGGCGGACATAAGCGGTGGAACAATCACAAGCTCACCTGCGCCTAACAATAAATTACCTAACACAATCCACAGCATTTGATGCTGGTGAATAAAGGGCGTGGGATGGGCGGCCAATGAAAAAACGGCGAAGCTTGCGCTGCTGAGAAGTAGCCCTAAAAACAGCTTCAACGTGACGGAAGGTTCCGTCCATTTGCGGCTTAAATAGCCCCAGAGAAACACGAAAAAAGGCGCCAGCGCGATGGTGAAAAAAGGATCGAGCGAGCTGAACATCATGGTGGGGATCTTGAATCCTAATAGATGGCGGTCGACATAATGGTCAATGAATAACGTCATCGAACTGCCGGTTTGTAGGCTGCAGGCAAAGTATAAAACGGCAAACAAGCTCAGGAAAATAAGCGCTAAAATATGATTTCTCTCAAGCGCAGGGCGACGCAAGGCGATCATGGCAACACCTATCATCGCGATGATAGAAAACACCGCCACCGTTTTATTAGCGAGCGCGGGGTGGATAAACAAAAAGACAATCAGACCTGCGGTAATAAGGATTAATGCATAAAAAAACGCGATGCGGGTTCTGTGTGCGATTTTTTTAGGTGAGACGTTTTTGATGGCGCTGGGAGTGTGATGAATCACAAAACGCTTGCGATAAGCTAGAAACGCAGCGAGTCCCGAAGACATCAGTATTGCACTTAAGGCAAAGCAATAATGCCAGCCCCATTGATGTGCGATCAGCCCAAACACAATCGGGCCTGCAATGGCGCCTGTATTCATGCCCATGTAAAAAATCGTAAATCCGCTGTCACGGCGTGTATCTTTAGGTTTATATAAGAGGCCAACAAAGCTTGTGATGTTGCCCTTGAATAATCCCATACCGGCGACAGAAAGGGATAAGCCTAAATACAAGCACGCATGCGCGGGTATGGCTAAAATGACATTCCCGATGATGATGAACAATGCACCGAGAATAATGGACTGCTCGAACCCAAAAACGCGATCGGCAAGCAAGCCCCCTAAAACGGGCAATGCAAAGCTTAGTGCTTCATAGGTGCTGTAAAAGTCATTAGCGCGTACGGAGGGGAAGGAGAAAACATGCGTGAGATAAAGGATTAATAGCGCGGTGGTACCGTAAAAGCTAAAGCGATCCCACATTTCGGCGAAGCATAGGGCGTATAAGCCTGACGGGTGCTTCTTGCTTTGTTGGGTGGCGTCCATTCTTCTTTCCTGATCAGTTGTAATCCATCGAGCGCCGGGAAATGTGCTGAAAATAAGCTCAGCATGCAGGTGGTCCTCTCGGCGGTTTCGGCGAATTAACTTAGAATAAAGTGGTTTTGATCATATCATTAATAAGCCTATCTCGCTAATAAAAACACATAAAAATCCTAACCCATTGATTTTTATAGCTCTCATGTAATATCTTCTTAACATTTTTACCTGCATTTTCTTTAGCATAAAAATGGTGTGTCTATATTTCCTGTGGATTGATTTAATGCCTTTGAAAAGAACAAAAGCCATCCATAATAATGAGCATTTTTGAGCGGGGCTGTTTTTTAACAGCCCTTGGCGAAAGCCAGGATTGAAAACAGCAGATAGTAAAGGAAATCATTATGGATGCGACAGAACCTAATATCATAGAAATGCTTAACGAGTTATTACTCACCTACGGTTTTTATAAACGAGACATCAGTGCGGTAACAAAAATTTCTATCGCACAGCTGAATAAATTGTTACAAAACCCTGAGTTTAACTTACAACGAGAAAAAGAAGCCAGACTGGCAAGACTGCACCGGCGCATCGATCTGTATGAGAAGCATCTAAACCAAGGCAAAGCTTGAAAAACATATGCCACCCTGAGGGAGTTACTTCCCTCACAAATAAGGTAACCGTCCGCGGCACAACGATTACCGGGAACAATGATTGAGTCTCCCTACAGAGATCATTATCCTTCATAACTACAACAAACATGTGCCGCATTTTTAAGTTGGGTGTTCTGTCTTGAGTTCATGGCGACGAGCAGCCGCAAACCTCCTATTACTGCCTTATGCTAAACCCAGCAACGGCTTCAATTGATTGCAGCATTTGCTAGGAGTAAGTTCAATGATTTTATATTCAGCGATTTCATGTTGATAAAAAGGGTCATTCTTCAATAGCGCTTCTACAGCATTTCTCTCAATGAGAGCAATAATAATCCCGCCATCACGTGGTGTTTTTGCTCCGGATGCTATAAAGATACCTGCTGAATAATAGGTATCCAAAAAGCGGCAATGTTTATCTAGGAATTTATTGACCTCTTCGAGAGGTTTTTTGTAGGTTAACTCAATAATCAACATTGTGTTTTTTCTCCATGTTAAATCAAGCGGATCACATTCTATCATACTTTAGGGGTATGCTGCCTGTTCTCTAAAGTTTCCGAGCCAATCCGATTGAAATTTAACCAAAAACAACGTACAATACCCCCGTTCCACAACAACCATCACGCGAGCGCAGTAACACCATGAACGACGCCAAACTAAAAAAAATAATTCTCTGGATCGTCATGGCGGCTTTTTTAGTAGATAGCATCGATGGATCCATTTTAAATATCGCGATTCCCGTTATTTCCCGCACCCTGAACATACCTCCATTATCTTTAAAGCTGGCAGTAACCGCCTATTTATTAAGTATGGGTGTGTTTATTCCGGTGAGCGGTTGGATGGCGGATCGTTTTGGGTCGCGTAACGTGTTTGCTGCTGCGGTGGCGATTTTTGGTTTGTCTTCAGTGGTTGCGGGGTTGTCGGTGAATCTGCCGATGTTGGTGGTCGCGCGTCTTGTGCAGGGTTTTGGTGGTGCGATGATGGTGCCGGTGGGGCGGCTGATTATTTTACGGGAATATGCGCCAAGTCGCTTTGTGAAAGCGATGAATCTTATTGTCCTACTTGCGCTTATTGGGAATGCGCTTGCGCCGATGTTGGGTGGGGTGATCATTGCCTTTTTCAGTTGGCGTTGGATTTTCTTTGTTAATCTTCCTTTTTCGCTGGTGATGATTGTTTTGGTTTGGCGTTATATCAAAGATGATCCGGTGGCTGAGTGCAAACCTTTTGCCTGGAAAGGATTTTTCTTGCTGGGGATGGGCTTGGCTTTCGTCTTGTTTGGTTTTTCAGCCTTAGGACAAGCAGTGGGTGGTGTGCGTAGTGATGTATTGATGGTCGTGCTGGGTGTTCTTTTTCTTGCAAGCTATGTGCTTTTTCAAGGCCGAAAGCACAATGCCGTTATTAACCCTCGCATTTTTGATCAAAAGAATTTTAGACGAGGCGTAACGTTTGCCTTCCTCATGCGCTTGGGGCTGCAGTCGGTGGGGTTTGTGATGTCGTTATTATTGCAGCTTGTGTTGGGCTATACACCCTTGCAGGCAGCGTTTTATCTCTCTTTTGGGGTGGTAGGGATGATGCTCGCAAAACTTGCTATCCGTTTTTTCTTGCGCCATTTTTCACTAAGAAGCATCGTTGTGAGCAATGGCACATTGATCGCGTGCATTATACTGAGCTTTACCACCCTGGGAGCAACGACGCCTCAATGGCAGTATATACTATCCTTTGGCTTGTTCGGCTTTTGCTTGTCCTCACAATTCACATGCCTGCAGATCGTCAATTATGCCGATGTTAAAACATCCTTAAAAAGCCAGGTCACAAGCTTCGCAAGCGCGATGCAAAACGTAGCTAAGAGCTTCTCCATAGCCATCGCAGCACTGCTGTTAGGTTTGCTTTCCTCGGTGCATGGCGCCTCGTATGATATGGCCATCGGCGGATTTCATGACGTGTTTGTGATTTTAGCGGCTATTGTGCTTGTTTTTAGTTGGTGTTTTCTTTTTCTTGATCGGCAGGTGGGTGCTAGTTTGACGGCTTATTCAGTGAAAAATACGGCATGATGAGTCGACGAAGTTGCGGTCTAGGCAATACGTGAATAACCCCCTGCAGTATTAGTGGGCTAGTCCACGCTTGAAAAAGCTCAGTAAAATTCGAGCATTACAAGTTTAATGGATATCATACCGATGGCATTAAACACAATTATTATTACTTGATAGAGTTAAGATATGGCTTATATTGTATACGCGCAGGATAAAGAAGGTAAAGAAAAAGAAAGAGAGAGGGTTCGGTTCGCCCACAGGAAACATTTGCGCTCTATAGGTTCAATGTTGTTGGGCGCTGGTGCCTTATTAAGTGATGATGGTACACAAGTCGTCGGCGGACTTTCTGTCATTAATTATGAAAATAGCGATGAAGCAAATCAATTTGCTCGTCAAGATCCATATGATAAAGCAGACATTCGACAGACCATGCAAGTACAACAATGGGATCGATGGCATTGGAGCAATAAGCCCATAGTAGGTGGTGGGCTCGAACCTTATGTGATTTATATTGCTTTTTCTGCCATAAAGAGTGGCCTTAGAAGCCAACATGAAGAATACTTGCGAAGCTTGAATGAAAGGCTTCAAGCGGCAGGGGTAGTGCGCGACGACAAACAACAGGTCATTGGCGAGCTCAGTATTATCTATGCAACCAACAAAGAAGAAGTAGAGCGCTTCATAAAAAATGATCCCTATCAACAATCAGATGCGTATCAATTAACCCAGATTACTCGATGGCGATGTCGGTGGTGGGAAGGAAGGTTTCTCTTACGGGTGGAGTAATTATAACAGGAAAAACACTCGTTAATGCCTGGAAAAGTTTTCTTTGAGCGCTTTCTTGAGATTGTTTCAGAATCCACCTTAAGATTTGATCATAGCATCTTAGCCTACTGTTTAATGACAAATCATATCCATTTAATCATACGCGTAAGGCAAGCTTCGCTTGATGTCATCATGCAAAATATTGCTTTTCGTTATTCTAAATGGGTTAATCACAAGCGAGGTCGTATCGGCCATTTATTTCAAGGACGTTATAAATCCATCTTAGTAAAAGATCAATGTTATTTGGTTAATCTTTGTCGTTATATTCATTTTAATCCTGTGGAAGCGAAAATAGTAAGAAAGCCTGAAGAATACCTGTGGAGCAGTCATCGCTATTACTTAACAAAGCAAAAGCCTAGCTGGTTATCAAGAGCGCTCATCAAAAGAGCTATATTAAAAACGACAGGAGTTTCTTATGTTGAATTGATAAATAGTAAACCCGATCGCGAAACATGGAAGCCCTCTTTATTTATGGATGAAAATAATAGCTTAATTATAAATGATGAAGTGATGGTTGGCATTGCTGAAAACTGGACATTCAAAATTGATGCGGAAAAACTAATTCTTTTTGACGAAATTATTTCAATTGTAAATTCGCATTTTCGTTTAAATCCAGAAGCACTATGCAGAACAGGCCGTTCGAGAAAGCTCAGTAAAATTCGAGCATTAAGTTTTTATTATGCTACGAAATATACCATTAGAACCAAAGCTGAGATTTCTCGTTATTTTAAAAGAAGCCAGGCGACATTAGTCAAGCAAATGAGGGGTTTAGTTCGCAATCAATTCGCCCTCTTTTCAAAAGAAGATATTCGACAGCTGGAGAAAGAAATTGAAAAGGCTTTAAGTGAGAAGCAAAGAGGCAGAGAGTTTAAGTGAGTCTTTAAGTTGATAATATGCTTATTTTAGAAAGAGTTAAGATGTATAAGTTTAACCTGGCATGACGATAGCAGGTGGGTGCTAGTTTGACGGCGTATTCAGTGAAAAATACGGCATGCTGAATGCGGAAAAGCTGCAGCCTGCAAGCTATCAATTAGTTAAGAGGCGACGCTCATTTTTTTGGGCTAGTCCAGTTGGAGCCCCGTTATCACTATCAAGTTTTAGTTTGAAAAAAATACTTTCTGCAACACATTTATTTTTTGTATAGGACCCACCTTCGCCCGTGAGTGCCGCAATATCAATAAGTACATCAGGTGCAGGGTGAAATTTTCCAAAAAAACCAGTCCCATTATAACCTTTAGAAAATATCTGAGCATTTTCTCTAACCGTCGCGTCAATTTTTTTTATAGCTAGTATAGCTGCATCTATCGTCGGTTGTCCGAACATCTTAGTATACTCAGGGTAAGCTGTATCTGCCTCATCCAAATCAAGGCTATTTTTAATCACCCGATTAAACTCTGCAGGGTCGTTTAGTATAGGCTGAATTAAAGCATCGGAGTGCTTAGTAAAAGCTTTAGCGGTCTTCCGCAAAGAAGAGATATTGTTAATCACCCGCTTATACTCGGCAGAGTCGTTTAGTATAGGCTGAATTAAAGCATCGGCGTACTTAGGAGAAGCTTTAGCCGCCTCACGCAAGTCATCGGAGTATTTAATCACCCGTTTAAACTCTGCAGGGTCATCTAGTATAGGTTGAATGAAAGCATCGGCGTATTTAGGAAAAGCTTTAGCTATCTTCCGCAAATAACGGCCACATGTAATCACCTGTTTAAACGCTGCAGAGTCGTTTAGTGCAGACTTAATTAAAGCATCGGCGTACTTAGGAAAAGCTTCAGCCGTCTTCTTCAAAACAAAGACATTTTTAATCACCCGCTTAAACTCGGCAGGGTCGTTTAGTACAGGCTGAATTAAAGCATCGGCGTACTCAGGAAAAGCTTCAGCTGTCTTTCGCAAATAAAAGGCAGATGTAATCACCCGCTTAAACTCCGCAGGCTCGTTTAGTATGGACTTAATTGAAGTGTCGGCGTACTTAGGAGAGTCTTCCGCTGTTTTCCGAAAATAAAAGGCAGATGTAATCACCCGCTTAAATTTTTCAGGGTCTACTAATGTTTTTTTTGTGTCTCTTTTTGGCATTATTAATTCCTATATGATGTATTCGTGGGAAGAATACCCTATCGTAGGCGCTAATGCAATGAGTGGCGCTGTTGAAAAAAATAGCGAGTATGCTAGGCTGCCTGCCCAGTCTTGTGTAAGGGGAGGGGCTCATGGCAGTGATAAAGAAGTATGCTAGGCTAGGCTGGCATGGCGAGGTTCAGTGAAAAATATGGCGTGCTGAGTGCGACGAAGCTGCTGTACGTGAATAATCCCATGAGAACGGTCCGCTAGTGTTGTTTGTAACAACCGTCTAATGGGTGGTCCCATTGACATATCAAGTTTATTGTGTAAAATCCGCTCTACTATAGATAATAAATCTCAAATGAGGAAAAGCGGCTATGCCCTCCCCAAAAGAAATAACTGTTTTACAGCAGACACACAGAACCGATGAGGTAATGCGCATTTTTGCTTCTGGCGACTGGGGCAAAGTTAAACAAGACCCGGCGCTGTTTAGGAGCTTTAAAGATGCCGCTAAAAGTCAGTGTATGATTGTAAAGCATATTAAGGCGATGGCGCAAAAGGGAGGTATTTCCGTATTAACGGAAACTTTTAAGGGGGTAGACTATAAAAGTAGGCAAGCATTAATAATAAGAGATATGAAAAAAGTTTTGGACAATAAAATTCCCGAAGACTGCAATAATTTGAATTTTCCACAATCTTTCGTTTTTACAAATGCTTTTGCTGCTGAAATCGCAGTATATTTACGTATCATAAAGGAAGTTCCTTCCTCCTATAAAGATTTCGAGAAAATTTCTGATTATTTTCAGGAGGAAATAATTAACTCTAATTTGCTCAAAAGAATTGGTGGCGGAGGTGAGGATTCGTTGCGGGCCCAATGGCAATTAAATTACATAGCCCAACAAAGAGAATTTCTCTCTCTTTGCCAAGCACTATCACAAAAGACAGCTAAAGTAATGATCGTTTATGGTTACATACATACTTTTGAGGTTAGACAATGTTTGCCAAAGCCTATTAAATTTAACATGATAGATTTCTCTGTCAATAAACCAGTGTCACCAGTTCCTGCTCAAGTGGAGCAACTAATCAAGGATATGACAACGCCGCCCATCAATTGTGACGAATTGCGTAAAATGGCCATAAAAGGCGGGTATGGCAATCTATTTAATCCTGAAGGTAACACGACGCCTGAATCAATAATGCCTAATATCGAACCTAACAATGTACTTGACACCGATAACAAGCTCGCTGTAAAGCAAGAGCCATCTCTAAATTCAATGCCTGACCCATATGAAGTGAATCTATATAACACGGCTAAAACGACGGGCAAAAGTTTTTTATATACATTCATACCTGGTTTAACGTATTCGCTTCTCATGAGAAAAGGTTGCACCCATGTTCAAGCAAAACTGATTTCTGAAGTATTTAAAGCGGTAGGATTATATTTGGAGCTTGGTAAAATCGGATTAATTTCACCCATGCTTACTAGCGCCCTTCAGTTAGCAGGAGTGACTCCCTTAAAGGCTAACGTAGCGGTCAGTATTTTCATGCTGAGCATAAATGCAACTCTATTTTTGCCAGAAATGTCTGCACGCTTTTCCTATAAAATAGCAACTACGATACTATGTAATACCACCGGCAGTTTACTTGGTTATGGGGCCATTAAATACATCAAAAAATCGAAAGTTAAAACAAAAAAATTAACTTATAATGATATGATGAATAGCCGCCTTTTCAAGCATTATAAATTTAATCAAAGAACTAGAAAGAAAATAAATATTTTTTTAAAGAAGACACTAGGAAATTGGTCTACTGATGAAACGCTTGAATTTATATTTAAAATGACAAAGTATGCAAGCGGCCGTATGGCCGGCATATTTTCAGAGATGTTTCTTCAGTGTTTGGGCGGAAAAATTGAGCTTAAATTAAAAGGCGACTTGTGTGAAGAAGCCGGTATTAAGCTCAAGGTTCTTTGATTGGGTAGCCGGGGTTGTCACCTAACCCGGCCCGTGCTTGAAGTACGCGCAATTAAAGGCCTTGTTAGGTCGTTGCTACGTAAGCGAGTCACTCGCACGCGCTGTTTGCTAATGACACTCCCCATATTACCAAGCGATTTATGTATGGGCCTCCTTATTTTTTTTGACAGATCAACTGTGATTTCTTCATTATTACACCAACTGAATCGCCAGGTTTAACTTTAGTGCAGGCTACTCTAAACGTCTTCTTTTTTTTCTGATTTTCTTTCTGATAATAATAACCGCTAAAACTTACAGTGTAGCTGCAAGGAGCATAAAGCCCGTAATATTTATGTACTGGAATTTTTTGATAAGTATAGCCAGGATACAAGAAGATCCCCGGGAACCCCGAGTAGTTAGAACACCGCAGAGGAAGCGTTTTCTCGTTTTTCGATGGAGTTATCTTGACATTGACATGAGGATCTGAAAAATAAGGCTTTGCAATTTCTTGTATAGATATACGTATATGCCCGTACTTATTGAAAGAGAAAGAGAAGGCGTTTGTTGAATACGCCGCAATACATGCCAAGAGAGGCATTATCCAAATATATTTTTTACTTTTCATAGTACTTCCTTTCGTTATTGTAACGTCAATAAATATAGCTCAAGATTGAATAATATACAAAAAAAATAGGTAAAATATTTTTCACACGAATTAAATAACAATAAATGCCATGCGGCATGCCAGGCTGGTGTTTTCTTTTGCTGGATCGGCAGGTGGGCGCTAGTTTGACGGTGTATTCAGTGAAAAACTCGCCAGTCGAGTCTCAATAAATAAATCCTAAAAATAACAGTGGAATCACGCGGTTGCTTGCCGTTAAAATATCGTCTTTCACCAAGGCAGCAGGCAGATCCACGTTTGCAATTTGTTTCGCCGTTTTATTTTTACCACCAACCTCAAAGATCTTGTTTTCTGTGCGGTAATCGCCCTGTTTAGAGTAATAAACTTTTGTGCTGGCGTCGCGCAATGCTTGAATGAAATATAATTCTTGCAGTGTGCCTTTGCAGATGTCGCCTGCTTGCAATTGTTGTAAGGTGTAAAGTAACGTGGTGTTATGTAAGAATATTTTTTTTGGTTTGCGAAGATATTGATTGCCGCCTTCGAACGGGTAAATCATTTGAATCAAGCCAACACTTTCAAGGATTGAGAGGTAGTTGAAAATGGTCTGATGGGCGACGTTCATGTTTTTCGCAATGTTATTGGTGTTGACTTCGCCTGGCGGAATGCTGGCTAGGTAGCTTAAAATCTTTTTAAACAAATGCAGGTTATGGGTTTTTAAATCAAAATAATTGGGGATATCTTCAAAAATAATTTTATCGAGAATGCGCATGACACGTTCATAGTAAGAGTGCGGTTCCTCAAATACAAACGGATAATAACCATTGGCCAAATAATTTTTAAATGCACCCATCATCGCTTCTATCGTGCCGATGTTGTTGAATTTTTGAGGTGTTTCGAGTAACGCAGAAAGCTCAATAGGTTGAACGTTGCTGTGCGTTGAGAGGTTTAAATATTCTCTGAATGACATGCCGGGTAAGTGATATAATTTGACACGACGAGACAGGTCATAACTGCCTTTAACAAGCTCAAGCATCGAGCTACCTGAGTAAAGGATTTTGATGTCTGGAAAAGCATCGTAGAGGTTTTTTATTTCTTGGTTCCAGCCGGCGTATTGATGAATTTCATCGATGAAGAAAATACGGTACCCTTCGAGATTATATAAATCATTAATGAAGGCTAGCAATGTGCTTTGGCGGAAATAGACAGAATCTGCTGAAAAATAAAATACTTTATGATCTTTGCTTAGTTTTTCTTTGATATATTGAAGCATGAAGGTCGTCTTCCCGACCCCGCGTGGTCCGACAAGGGCGGTTAATCGACTGAGTTCAAAAGACTCATATAAGTAACGTTTGAACGATAGCGTTGTTTTGTCTAAAAGACGTTCAAAAGTTTCCTGAAGGAAGGCGCTCATTTTTAAGTGTACTCCAAGAAATTAGCTATTTTGTTAAAGTATACTTTAAAACCAGGGGTTATCCAACGTTTTTTAGCGGTTTTGACAGGCGTCGTGCAAAATATTGTGCAAAAAAGGTGTGACATTCAACCATTCCTCCCGTATAATCGCCCACGCCTCGTGTGTTGCTCGGTCTTTCTCTTGAATGTTTCTCGGTTTCATGTCTAGGTTATTATTAACTATATATAACAGGGTTACATTTATGAACCAATCAAAGATTTACGTCGGCAACTTGTCGTACAACACAGGCGAAGACGAGCTTCGTGACTATTTTGCTCAATACGGCGAAATTGTAGACCTCAAACTTATCAGCGACTACCAAACAGGCCGTTCAAAAGGTTTTGGTTTTATTACCTTTGCTTCAGACGAAGAAGGCGAAAAAGCATTAGAAGCGAATGGCGTTGAACTTGACGGCAGAAAACTGAACGTTAACACAGCCAAAGACAATAACCGTCGCAGTGGTGGTAGTGCGGGTCGTCGTGATTATGACGAAGATCGATAATTACTAACTTAATTAATGGCTCATGCAGAATGTGTGAGTTTTTTTCTGGATGCCGCGGTTAAGCCGCGGTATGGCAGTCTCCGAGCAATCTCATCTCGTGCTTAAGCCGTGCTATGATTTGATTCAAGCGGAGTCGTCCCGTGCTTTGATTTCGGGATCCAACGTTTTTTCTTATTTAACATAGCAGGTAACACACGTGTCAACAATAACAGCATTTAATGAGCTTGAGCTCCCCGAAAATCTTTTATCAGCCCTTGGTGCACTGGGGTACGAAACACCCACACCGATACAAGCGCAAAGCATCCCTCTTTTGATGGAAGGCAACGATGTATTGGCTGAAGCACAAACAGGCACCGGTAAAACAGCCGCATTTGCGCTTCCAGTTTTAGCCCACTTAGAGATAGGCATTAAAAAACCACAAGCCCTTGTCATTGCGCCCACGCGTGAGTTGGCGATCCAAGTGGCAGAAGCATTTCAAAGTTATGCAAAACATACTAACGGTTTTCATGTAACGCCGATTTATGGTGGCCAAGATTACCAAATTCAATTGCGCGCATTAAAACGCGGCGCACACGTTATCGTTGGAACCCCTGGTCGTGTGATGGATCATTTGCGCCGAGGCACATTAGCCGTTGACGCTTTAAAAACCGTGGTTTTAGACGAAGCAGATGAAATGTTAAAAATGGGCTTCATTGATGATATTGAATGGATTCTTGATCAAATCCCTCACGTGCATCAAACAGCACTCTTTTCAGCAACGATTCCACCGTCTATTCAAAATATTGCGAAGCGTTATTTAAAAGACCCTAAACGCATTAAAATTAAAGCGACAGCAAATACGGTCGATGCGATTGATCAATGTTACGTGCGCGTATCAAAAAATCAAAAATTAGAAGTATTAACACGCTTTCTTGAAGTTGAAGACATTCAAGCCACCATTATTTTCGCACGCACTAAAACCTGTTCTGCTGAACTGGCAGAAAAACTGCAAGCACGCGGTTATGCAGCAGCAGCATTGAACGGTGACATGCAACAATCACTACGTAAAAAAGTGGTTGAGCGCATTAAAAGCGGTTCTTTGGATATTATCGTTGCTACCGATGTTGCGGCACGGGGTATTGATGTTGAGCGCGTAACGCACGTGATTAACTATGACATTCCTTACGATACCGATTCTTACATTCACCGCATCGGACGCACTGGCCGAGCAGGGCGCAAAGGTACTGCGTTATTGTTTGTTACGCCAAGAGAATACCGTTTGTTAAAAGATATCGAACGCGCGGTACATAAACCGATTAAAGAAATTGAACCACCGTCGCTTCAAGAAATGAAAGATAAGCGTAGCAAAGAGCTTGCTGAGAAAGTGGTTAACGTCATTGAAAAAAGCAAACGCTTAGAACCTTTTAAAGCGATGGTTGAATCCATCATGGACGAACACGGTTGTGATCCGAAAGATATCGCGGCAGCATTGGCCTATTTAATTCAACAAGCCAATCCGCTAGCAGCCAACGAGCTGACACCACCTGAACCTGAAAGACGACGCAAGCCTTCTTCTTCGTCTTACAAAGGACGATCAGACCGCTCTCGCAACGAACGTTTTGAACGCTCCCGTAGCGATCGTTCTGACCGACCACGCGGCAAACGTTCTGAGCGCTCCAAGGAAGAGTATTCTGACCGACCACGCGGCAAACGTTCTGAGCGCTCCAAAGAAGAGTATTCTGACCGACCTCGCGGCAAACGCGCTGAGCGTTCCAACAAGGACGACTATGCTGACCGGCCTCGCGGTAAACGCGCCGAGCGTTCCAACAAGGACGACTATTCTGATCGACCTCGCGCTAAACGTTCTGAGAGTTCCAACAAGGAAGAGTATTCCGATCGACCTCGTGGTAAACGTTCTGAGCGCTCTTGGAAAACGTCTTCCGATCGACCTCGGAGTGATCGTTCTCGTGGCGAATCTTCTGACCGACCTCGTAGCGAACGTTCTCGCAGCGACCGTTCAAGCAGCGAGCGATCTGATCGCCCTCGTAGCGAACGTTCTCGTGATGCGGGCGCTAAGAAGAAAAAATCGTTTTCTTCTGATGGTTCTTCTAAAAAGACGTTTGCGGATAAGAAGAGAAAGATAATTCGTAAGCGTTCTGATGATTGATCTTGCTATTTAGTAGATCTACCTTTATGAGATAAAGGCCGTGGATTGTCCGCGGCCTTTAGTATTATCATTTTCGAGAGGTGTTGATTGAATGACAAAAACAATAAAAATAAACTATTTTATGACACGGATTGAGGATGGTTCAACAGATTTGGCGATTTTGTCATATTTGCCGACTCGTGCGTTGATGCAAGTTATGTTAGTGAATTCGAGGCTTGCTGGGCTTGGAAGACAAGCGGTAAAGCGCAGTTGTGCAAGTATATTGCCGAAAGCTTCCGCATTGTTAAAGGATGGTAAGTTTGGCGAGTTCCAGGAGCAATACCATCATTTTAAAAAGATCCTTGTGACTAACCAGTCCGTTGTTGATGCTTACTTCGATGCGCTTAAGGGTAAGCCAGAAGAAAAAGTATTACAATATTTAACGTATTCGTTACTGGTCCCGATGCGTTTTATTAACAACGATCAGTTAATCTTGGCGGTGAAAGAAGCGAAAAACTTTTATAGTGATTCTTGGTATAATAAAGCATTTCAGAGCTCTGTTGGGATCAGTCAAGCAGGAGCAGGTCTTACGTCTTTTAAAAAGTATCTGGCTAAAAAAGAGATGCAACGTGATGAAGAGTTTGATATCGGTATAACGAGATACCTAAAGCTCTTTAAGTTTTTACGTGATTCTGCATTAAAGAAGATTAATGATACGAACGGCATTGTTAATTTATCAGGTGCCGAGTTATTTTTTGATGATGAAACATTATCAGATGAGGAAGAGTTCTTCTGTCGATATGCCGCGCTTCCCAATTCGAATTTCAATGGAGCAACTTTCCGAAGGCCGGGTTTTAGTAATACGGATCTTAGTCATTCAACTTTTGTTAAGGCGCAATTGGGGTCAGCAGACTTTGACGGAGCAACACTGAATAATGCCGATTTTTCCCATGCAAACCTCGTCGGCGCAAATTTTTATAACGCAAAGTTAGGCACAATCTCTTTTCGGCATGCGAATCTTGGCGGAGCCAAGTTGTGGAAGGCTACATTTGATTGGATGGATTTAAGAGGCACTAACCTCGCTCATGCCAGCATTCCTAACTGGCCTTTCAATAAATACACGCAAGTTGCGTTTACTAGCCAGTGTGATGTGTTGTTGAATAATGAAATCATCCCGGCACTGATTAAAAAATTAAATTATTTTTCTGAACGGATGTATGGTAGCGGTAAGCCAAGTGTTATCGTCGCCGAAAAATACAGCTGTATTTATGATTTGTTTCACGACCTTGTTGCGCCAGACAGCAGGCTTAAAACATCGGGCAAGCAGAATCAACAGAAGTTGAAAGAGGTGTTGGAGGCGTGGTGCGAAAAAGCCAAGCCGATTCTAGGGCAGCATCGTGATTTTAAAGGAAAGTTTGTTGCTAAAGTAGTAGCCCCTGTTCTTACAAAATTCTTTTCCTTGCCGAAGACGACAGGCGCACCAAAATCAATGTTATTAATCACGGCGATAGAAAGCTGCGTAGACAAGCTCAAAACACCTGAAGAAAAACCAAAGCTCATCGGTTCTTCTTTATAAAGCAGATGATGGCTTAAGCATAGTCCTGCATACCATACCCTTCATATACAACTGCCGAGGTCAGCCAATCTTATAAGGGCTGCTAAATATTTCATGGCATAGTCGGTATTTAAGCTTGGCAAACACCAATATTGTCAATAATGCAAGTCTCAAATTCCGTTACTATCTAGCTTATTTTATGCTATTCTGTGTTTATTGTAGGTATTCTGGATAATAAGGATAAGCTTTGAAGAAAAAAATTACGCATACGCATAAAAGGCTCTCAAAATCTGAGCTTTATTTAAGGTTTTTAAGCAGCTCGAATAATGTGGCCAAGGTCGTTACAGGTAGACCAAAATCTAAATCTCATGCAAGAAGGTTTTCGATTAATGCGGCCAATGTAATTCCACGCAGATCAAAATCTGAAGCTTATGCAAGAAGATCTTCGAGTAATGCGGCCAATCTAATTATACGTAGACCAAAATCTGAAACTTATGTAAGGCCTTCGAGTGATGTGACTGAGGTAATTATTAGTTCACTAAAATTTCCGCGTCCTCCAAAGCAGGCCAATGCGACTGAGAGCCTGAAAGCATGGTGTAAAGCTCTCTCAGAAGACTTAATGCATTTTTTTAATGCTTTTAAAGGTGAAGTTGATATCAGGAAATGTATTCTTGCTACCTTTAACCAGCCTATGACACTGTTTGGCCATAGCAATACAGCATTTTGTTTAATCGTGTACGCCGCAGTAATGGGCAGTCCGAAACCCTTGAAGACCATCTTTGATGCTTTTAAAGACGACCAGCCTGCTTTAGCCAAATGGCTGGACACGGTCGATTTCAACCAATCAGTCCCTTCAGGTACATTGTTTGATCTTTTCGTGCAGCTTTCAATGGATGGTAAGCCGGAATATTTCAAGGCCATCGTAGATAGCTTTAAACATAATCCAGCCGCTTTCAAGGAAAAAATCAAAAGCATTGATTTCAACCAAGTAATCCCCAACTCTCCGGAGAGCACAACGCTTGCCAAGCTCGCATTGGCTGCAGCAAGCGGCAGACCAGAAGTTTTCATGGCTCTCCTTCAGGCTTTTGAAGGAGATCGATCTGAACTTAAGCAATGGATTAATGCGCTCGACTTTAATCAAAAGGTGTTTAACCTGCTTGTAACCACTTTGGCCTTTGGTGAACCAGCCCCCCTGTTGACTATATTAAATGTCTGGAGAGATGATATAAGTGAGTTAGATCAATGGATTAATAAAATTGATGTAACAGCTCTAAGCAAGCACGACAAATCCGTCGGAGAATACGTCGAGCTAATGTTCAACTTAGTCCGACAACAGGCCGTAGCTAGAACACTAAAGCCAACCAACTCAATTTCTAAGGATGAATTTATTCGTCGAAAAACCGAATATAATGGGCTTGACAAAACCATAGGCAAACAGCTAGGAAATATGATTAGACAGCTCAGCGAAGCATCCGAAAAAAATTTAGACCGTCGAGCGAACTACAGTTATTGCAAATTACTACTACGAAACCTTTATCAAGCAAACAAGTTGTTATTCATATGCTCAAAATCTTCAAGGGCTCATGCTAGAACCCAGAAAAACTGTACTGACGCTTTAAGGCAAGGCTTAAAGCCATTAGACTCTGCCCAGCAGCGCCATGAAAAAACAACTCATTATATGACTCATTGGCTTAAGTGCATATCTGACATGCCAGATAAAGAAATAAGAAAAGGTTGGTTGCTCGAGGCCTATGCTACTGCCGTAAAGCTACCAGTCAATAGTAATTTGCATCATCAGGATTTTTGTTCCATTATTATGAGCGCTTACGTGGAAGCTATGCTAGGCAGAAGCGCAGCAACACTCGATAAAAATGTTAAAATAAAGCCTCTGTTAGCAAGCAGACCAGGGGATCAGCAATCCCTAGAAGATCACTTGAATAGTGTCACAAAACAGATAGAGGGAATCTATCAATCTCTGCAACAAAAAAATAAGAAAAAACAAAAGAAGCCGTCACGCAGCAACAACAAAAAAAGATCAATCCAGTCGGGACACTTCCGTGCTGTACGCCCTTCGCAGAACAAAAGAACCAAAGCTACGCACGTCTCTACACAGGGTCTTTTTCGAAAGCTAACAACGCTCGTTGTTAGCAAGATGAGAGGCAATAAAGCAGCGCCGAAGACGACAGGCGCACCAAAATAAATGTCATTAATCACAGCGATAGAAAACTGGATAGACAAGCTCAAAACACCCGAAGAAAAACCGAAGTCCATCGGCTCTTCTTCAAATAACAAGTGACGCCTCAAGTGGGTATATGGATCCCGTGGTCAAGCCACGGGATGACAGGTGTAATCCCGCTTACCATGCCCCCTATAAAACTGGCAAATTAACTTTAAGCCATTACAAAGGGATTGCCCACTTGTGCTAAAAACACTACAGCCTTAGCTCAAAAGAACGTTCTATTTCATGTCTCTGATTTTGCTTTGAGCTAGCAGGGCGATTCCAAAATGTCCTAGACTGATTAAAGAAGGTGTTGCCACTGGATGTTTGCTTCTTTTTTTGAGATTTAGCAAGTTTGTTGCTGAGTTTATTTTTTTAGGCAAGCCAATTTTTGTTTGACTTTAGTTATAGACTTGTTATTCTTTTCTGTGTGTTAAATGACATGGAGTCTTATATGCGACCCTCTAAATTTAGACTATTATCTGCCTTAACCTTATTTGGTCTAGTTTTCTCAACTTCAATTTTTGCTGCGGGATTTCAACTGTATGAAGTTTCTAGTCCCGAAATGGGCTTTGCTGGTGCCGGACAAGCAGCTTTTGCTGAAAATGCAGCCATCAGCTATTTTAACCCGGCTGGAATGACGCAATTAAAACACTCACAAATGTTACTGGGCACACAAATGATGATTGTGAATGCGCAGTTTCAACAAAACAGTAAAACAACTATTTCTGGAGATGATGGAGGTAATGCGGGCAATCTTTTTCCTGGTTTTGCCGCTTATTATGTCTATAGTTACTCAAACAATTTAAAATTTGGCCTGAGTGTTAATACACCTTATGTGGGGGGGCTGAACTATAGCAATGGTTGGGTTGGGCGTTACTCGGTGCAAAGTGTGAGCTTAGTGACTATTAACGTTAATCCTTCTGTTGCGTATCGGGTTAATCAATGGTTTTCAGTAGGTGGTGGTGTTTCTGTAGAATATACAGATTATCGCGAAGATATTGCTGCGTCCATTCCTGCCGATGGTGATGGGCAAATCAATGTAAAGATGAATGCTTTTACACCCGGCTTTAATTTCGGTTTATTATTTACACCTCAACCTGGCACGAGGATTGGTTTAGCTTATCGTTCAGAAATGAGCCGTAACTTGAGAGGATCAACGACTTTTTATCGTTTGTCTGGCACACCACCTGTTTCAACAGAGTTGAAAACACCTCAAACACTTATCTTAAGCGCCTACCAAAATCTTACTAAAAAAGTAGCCGTATTAGCTGATTTAGGTTGGGCAGATTGGAGTGTGTTTAATAACACGATCATCAATGTTAGCGGCGTTACGGCGACCATTCCTCGCCATTGGAAAGACACATGGCGTATAGGGCTAGGTTTTAAGTATGACGTGACAAGCAAGCTAGCCTTGCAACTAGGCGCTTCATATGACAGCTCAGTAACAAAGGCTAATGACAGGCTACCAGATTTACCCATGGATCGTCAGTATCGGTTTGGAACAGGCGTTATTTATAAGATAACGAAAAGTGCCACGCTGAATCTTGCCTATGAATATATGGACTTTGGTAAAGCTGCAATAAACAACACAACCTCCAATGGCACGCTTGCAGGAAATTACCCGGTGAATAACATCAATGCTTTCACTTTAAATATCAATGTGCTTATTTAGGAATGGTCGCAGAATAACTTGCCCATTCCTAATGTTTACTTGTAAATCAATCAATTATTGCTGAACGCGGGTGGACTCCCGTCATGCAGGCAGGGCGTTTTTTGTCGTGTACTGAATGGTTCTAGCATCTCTTCTAGTAACCCTCTAAATCTGTGCTATATTTGTACTGTAAGGAATTGTAATGATAAGGAGGGTAGTAAAATGATCAAATTTATCAAACAGCCTTTTTTGCGTTTATCGGTCATCTTAATAGGTCTCGGATTATCTTCTGTACCGTTAATGGCCGGAAGCTATGAGCAGAATCTTCAAGAAGGAGCAAAAACAACAACACATAATTTTATGAATGATCCATTCATAGATCCAGTTATAGCGAATATAAGCTTACCTGAAACTTGGCCGGTTTATTATAATCGAGGAGCTATTGATCGATCGCCAAAAAACAAGTCTTCAAAATTATTAACTATGGGAACAGGCACCCCAATACCGAACACCTATCGTTATGGCCCGGCAATGGCGGTAATTGTTAACGGTTATCCTTATTTTGTTGACTGCGGCGAAGGGTGGTTCCGCGCCTTGAATCGTTCTGCCATCTCACAAAAAGGCGTTGATCTCACAAAAGTTTTCAAATTTAACAATCTGAAATATATGTTTTTAACTCACTTGCATGAAGACCATACTGTTGGGTTACCTTCTTTTATTTTAGGACCGTATAAATTTGGATCCAAGACGAACAAGGTGATCTTTGGCCCAAAAGGGACTGAGCATTTAGTCAACCATATCATTGAAGGCTGGCATATTGACCGCCAAGAAATGGTTCAAGGTTCAACACATCAAAGCCCAGAAGGTGGTGGTGCTGTTGTTGGAGATATTGATCCAAAGGTTGAATTTCCAGGCGCAATTTATGAAGACAAGAATGTAATCGTTGAGGCGTTTAGAACGAAGCACGGAGCGTTAAGATACACAGTCGCTTATCGTTTTACAACAAAACCAGATAATCGAGTCATTGTATTTGGAGGAGATGGTCACTATTCAAAAGGTTTGGTGGCTGCAGCTAAAGACGCTGATATTTTAGTTATAGAGGGAATAACATTTAAAAACTTGAACTATTCACCATGGGGTGGAAAAACCTTAGCTGAAAAACAGAAAGTCATCGGTGCGTATCATATGTTTCCAAAAGATCTAAAAAAAGTTCAAGATGAATCTGGCGTTAAAAGCATAGTAATGGTTCATGAGCAAAATTTTAATTCTGCTAAAGATTTCTCGCGATTAGGTTTGCTGCATGAAATGCAAAAAGCTGGCGTGAAGAATATCTATTCAGCAATGGATGGGGATTTATATTAATCAAAAAGAAGGATTAAATCATCCTTGGTTGAGCATATAGGGGTTCTAGGCGGAGAGCATAGAACCCTTATAATATCACATTGGGTTTCACATAGTTAGCGCTGAAATACCGACTCAAACATAATTCCGCTTACCATACCCCATATACAACTGTCTCGGCCTACCAATCTTATAAGGGCTACTAAGCATCTCATGCCAATGCGCGATCCAGCCGACGGAGCGGCCTAGTGCGAAGATGACGGTGAACATGTTGTTGGGGATGCCTAGGGCACTTTGTGTGATGCCAGAGAAGTAGTCGACGTTTGGGTAGAGTTTTCTTTCGATGAAATACTCGTCTTCTAAGGCGATGTGCGCTAGGTCCATGGCGACTTTGAAAATTTCTGCGTCGTTGTTGTCGGTTTCTTTTAAAACGTCGGCGCAGATTTGTTGCATGACTTTGGCGCGTGGGTCGAAGTTTTTGTAAACACGGTGACCGAAGCCCATTAAGCGGAAAGGATCGCTTTTGTCTTTGGCTTTTTCAATGAATTCGGGAATGCGGCTGACCTCGGCGATGGATTCTAGCATGTTTAATGCCGCTTCGTTTGCGCCACCGTGTGCCGGGCCCCAAAGAGCAGTAACACCAGCTGCGATCGCTGCGAAAGGATCCGTGCCTGTGGAGCCTGCTAAGCGTACTGTGGAGGTTGATGCATTTTGTTCGTGGTCGGCGTGTAGCATGAAAATCATGTCCATAGCGTTGCACAGCGTTTCACTGGGTTTGTTGTCTTCGCCGTTCAGCATGTGTAGGAAATTTTCGGCGTAGGTGAAGTCTTCGCAAGGGTCGATGAAATCTTTACCTTGGGATTGTCGAAAGCACATTGCAGCCAATGCAGGCATTTTAGCGATGAGCTTGATCGCCGCATCGAGTCGATCTTCAGCTTTGGTGATATCGATGGTGCCGTGATAAACGCCAGCAAGGCCTGCCATGGCAGCCGTTAGCATTGCCATAGGATGTGCTGTTGGTTTGAAGGCGCGGATAATATTTTTTACGCTTTCATCAACGGACATTTCTTTATGAATGGCCGTTTTAAACGCGGCTAGCTCGTCTGCTTTGGGGAGCTCGCTGTGTAACAATAGATAACACACTTCAAGGTAGCTTGATTTTTCAGCCAATTGTTCAATCGGGTAACCACGATAAAGCAAGACACCCTTGCCGCCATCAATATAGGTGATTTTAGATTCACAAGACGCTGTTGACAAAAAACCAGGATCATAAGTGAAAGCGCCGTGGCTTCCCAGCGTGCTCACGTCAATTTCTTCTTGCCCGAGTGTGGGGGTTAAAATCGGCAGCTCAATTTCATCGTTGTGAAAGTGTAAGATCGCATTTTTCTTGCTCATAACAGCTCCTGTTTTTTTGAGGTTGTCATTGTGTTTTAAAGAATGAAAGCACTATACGGCAGTCTTGGAAAAAGTTCAAAGTTTTCAACTTGCGACCGTTCTTTTTGTCCAATATTGGCGCACACCGTAGGCGCTAATCATCAGCCAGACGACTTCAATGATGAATGATGGTAGATTCCACTGGAAGATAAGTGAGCAGAGCACAAAGAATGATGACAGTAAATTAACCACAGAGTAGGACAAATCCTGGCTGCTTATCTTTCTTGCTTGCAAGAGGAAGTAGGTGGCCAGTACGAGGACGACGCCAACGAGACCCAGGATATTAGCGATTTCAGCGATGTAATGAGGCATAGATGATTAAACTTTAGTCTATTAGTGAATGTCTACTAGTTTAGTCCATAAGATAGGCGATTAACACTTTATTTTGTAGAAAGGATAGGGCTATAATGTCGCGAATTTTATTGGTTTTTGTATTGGCTGCGGCTTTCTGGATCCCGTGGTCAAGCCACGGGATGACAGGTGGTTGTTGAGCGGGATGACAGGTGGTTGTTGGTCAAGTGGTGAGATGATGCAAAAGATTTGTCATACCGCGGCTTGACCGCGGTATCCAGGGCTTGTATCGAACAAGCATAAGTTGCGTTGGTTTCTCGAACATGATGGTTTGAGAAGCTGTTTTTTGTTTTTTTGCAGAGGAGTTCCAGGTGAAAACGGATCGGCCGGTTAATCTTAACGTTATGAGCATGCGCTTTCCTATGACAGCGATTGTGTCCATACTTCATCGCCTCTCAGGCGTCTTGCTATTCTTTATGATACCTTGCTTGCTTTGGCTGCTCTGGTATTCATTGAGCTCTCAAGCGAACTTCAACCACATGAAGCATTTCATGGATTATTTCTGGTTGCGATTTGCCGCGTGGGCCTTTGTCTCAGCTTTGCTGCTCCATGTGGTGGCCGGTGTGCGCCATTTATTAATGGATATGCATATTGCCGACAGCTTGGGTGGCGGACGTTTTGCGGCATGGTTGGTGATTATCGTGAGTGCGGTATTTATCATTGCTATGGGTGTCTATATTTTATTCGGTTTTAACCATGCCATTTGGTAAGGAGTTCTCATGAGCCAAAGTAGTAGAGGTTTGAAAGATTGGGCGATTCAACGTGTGAGTGCTGTGTACGGTGCGGCGTATGTGATCTTGTTTTTTGCCTATCTTGCGTTTCACCCGCATCTTCACTATCAAGTGTGGACGGGCTTTTTCCATGTCTTCTGGGTGCAAGTACCTAGCCTGATCTTTTTAGTGTTGATTTTATGGCACGCCTGGATCGGTATGTGGACGGTGTTGACGGACTACGTCAAAATACCGGTGCTACGTATTATACTGCAAGTGATCTTCTTGCTTGCGTTGCTTGCTTATTTCTTTTGGGGTGTTCAAATCATTTGGAACATTCATTTAGCTTGGGCGTTTTAAGCCTAATCAGGAGTTTTTAGTTTATGACATCTTATCCTATTTATGAATTTGATGCGTTGATTCTAGGTGCCGGTGGTGCGGGTATGCGTGCGTCATTGCAATTAGCGGAATCGGGTTATCGTACCGCGGTAATTTCTAAAGTGTTCCCTACGCGCTCACACACCGTGTCAGCGCAAGGCGGCATCGCAGCTTCATTAGGCAACGAACACCCTGATGATTGGCGTTGGCACATGTATGACACGATCGTTGGTTCTGAGTATTTAAGCGATCAAGATTGCGTTGAATATATGTGTAAAGAAGCCCCTCAAGCGATCATTGAGCTTGAGCATATGGGCATGCCTTTTTCGCGTATGGACGATGGCAAGATTTATCAACGTGCGTTTGGTGGACAAACCGTCAATTTTGGTGAAGGCGTTGCGCATCGTACGTGTGCTGCTGCGGATAGAACGGGTCACGCGTTACTTCATACGTTGTACCAACAAAACATCAAAGCCAAAACCAACTTTTTTAACGAATGGTATGCGATTGATTTGATCCGTCATAAAGATGGTTCGATCGGCGGCCTGATGGCATTGTGCATTGAAACAGGCGAAGTGGTGTGTTTCAAATCACGTGTAACGATTTTGGCAACCGGTGGCGCAGGACGTGTGTTTGAGTCAACCACCAATGCCTACATTAATACGGGTGATGGTGTCGGCATGGGGCTTCGCGCCGGTGTGCCAGTACAAGATCTTGAATTTTGGCAGTTCCATCCTACCGGTATCGCCGGTGCTGGCGTGCTTGTGACAGAAGGTGCACGAGGCGAGGGTGGTTACCTTATGAATAGCAAAGGCGAGCGTTTCATGGAACGTTATGCGCCGAACCAAAAAGATTTGGCGTGCCGCGATGTTGTTGCACGTGCGATCACGGTAGAGATTCGCGAAGGCCGTGGGATTGATTTCAATGGTACGCAATGTGTTCATTTGAACCTGACGCACTTAGGTGCGGATGTCATCGAAAGTCGTTTACCCGGTATTCGAGAATTAGCACAAACCTTTGCGGGCGTTGATCCGATCAAAGAACCGATTCCTGTGGTACCAACGTGTCACTATATGATGGGTGGCTTGCCAACCAATGTGCATGGCCAAGTGATTACCCTCGACGATCAAGGTAAAGATAGCATTGTTTCAGGGCTTTATGCCGTGGGCGAATGTGCGTCTGTTTCTGTGCATGGTTCTAACCGATTGGGCAGTAACTCCTTGCTTGATTTGGTGGTCTTTGGACGCGCAGCAGGTTTGCATTTGGAGCAAGCATTAAGCGGCGGCGGTCTGGATTTCAAAATGATCAGCGACGAAGAAGTGAATGAAGCCATGGTGCGTTATCACCGTTGGGAAGACAGTAAAGAAGGCGAGAGCTATCAAGTCATTCGTGACGAGCTTAAACAACTTATGCAAGATCACTTTGGCGTGTTTAGACAAGAAGCCAGCATGAAAGAAGGCTTAGAGAAATTGTTCAAGCTGAAGGATCGTTTGAAACAGGCTGTTTTAACCGATAAAAGCCGTGTGTTTAACAACGCAAGGCTGGAAGCGATGGAGCTGGATAACTTGATGGCCGTGGCCATAGCTACCGCACGTTCTGCACAAAACCGTACGGAAAGTCGAGGCGCACATAGCCATGAAGATTATCCAAAACGTGATGATCAAGCCTGGTTAAAACACACTGAATACTTTATGCTGGATGATAAGATTGATTATCGGCCGGTGAATTTGAATCCATCCATGGTTGAGACGTTCAAACCAAAACCACGCGAATTATAAGGGCGAATTTTATGAAATTTTTAATTTATCGTTACGATCCAGACAAAGATAAAGACCCTTACATGCAGGAATATCACCTCGACATTCCTAAGGGCAAAGATGTCATGTTATTGACGGCCATTGAAATGCTGCGCGAGAAAGATGAAACGATTGCGTTACGTCGTTCTTGCCGTGAAGGCGTGTGTGGTTCCGATGGTATGAATATTAATGGTAAAAACGGTCTGGCGTGTATTACGTCATTGGCGGATCTTAAAGAGCCGATCGTCTTGAGACCGTTGCCTGGTTTTCCTGTGATTCGTGATTTAGTGGTCGATATGGCTCAATTCTACAAACAGTATGAGCGCGTTCAACCGTATTTGAAAAACGATGACGCACCACCAAGCACCGAACGTTTACAAACACCGGAACAGCGTGCCAAGCTAGATGGTTTATATGAATGTATTTTATGTGCTTGTTGTTCTGCTTCATGCCCGTCTTTCTGGTGGAACCCGGACAAATTTGTAGGGCCTTCCGGTCTTTTACAAGCCTATCGTTTTATTATCGATTCACGCGACACGGCAGATCGTGAGCGTTTAGAAGCGCTTACTGATCCTTTCAGTTTGTTCCGATGCCGCGGGATTATGAATTGTGTTTCCGTTTGTCCTAAGAAATTAAACCCAACGCACGCCATTGGTAAGATCAGGTCGAAAATGCTTGAAATGGGCATACTGGATTCAGAATAAACCGTTGACGAAAAAGGTGTAAAGCCATGCAAACTGACGATATGCAGTTATTACAAAAAGACTCTTATTTAGAAGGGGATAACTTAAGCTACATTGAATCGTTGTACGAAGCGTATTTAAATAATCCCGCGTCGGTTGATGCGGATTGGCAAGCGTATTTCAAGGCGATGAGCGCGGACGAGAAAAAAGAGGACGTGCAGTTAACACAAGTGCGCGATCATTTTCGTGAACAAGCTATGCAATCTCAAGCGGCCGTGTCAGAGACACCCGCGAGCGGTGCGGGTTATCAAGAAGTAGCGGTTGCACATTTGATTAATGCGTTTCGCGTCTATGGGCATCATTTGGCGCAGCTTGATCCTTTGGGTCTGTCGCATCGGCACCACCTTCCTGAGCTAGCGTTAGAAAATTACGGCTTAACAACGGCGGATTTATCCAAGCGTTTCCAAGCGGGTGAGATGATCGGCAAGCCGGGCGCCACTTTGAAAGCCATTTACGATACGCTCAAGCAAACCTATTGTGGTTCGATTGGTGTGGAATATATGCATATCATTCACACCGAAGAAGTGAAATGGTTGCAAGCACAAATGGAGCCCAATGAAAATAAATCCACGCTTGAACCTCAGCAACAAATAACGTTGCTAGAGCGTTTGATTGCCGCCGATGGTTTAGAAAAATATTTAGGATTAAGATACGTTGGCCAAAAACGTTTTTCGTTAGAGGGCGGCGATAGCTTTATTCCTTTAATGGATGCTGTGATTCAAAACTCGGTGACCTATGGTGCAGATGAATATGTCATCGGCATGGCGCATCGCGGTCGGCTTAATATGTTGGTGAATGTCTTAGGCAAGGCGCCTAATGACTTGTTCGCGGAATTTGAAGGCAAGCTTGTCGCGAAAGAGACGACGGGCGATGTCAAATATCACAAAGGTTTTTCATCGAACATCAACGTGAATGGCAAGTTAGTCCATTTGTCATTAGCGTTTAATCCCTCACATTTAGAAATTGTTTCACCGGTAGTTGAAGGCTCCGTGCGAGCACGACAACGTCGGCGTGAGGATCATAAGCGCGATAAAGTGTTGTCGATATTAGTGCATGGTGATGCGGCGATTGCCGGTCAAGGTGTGGTAATGGAAACGTTTAACTTTTCGCAAGCACGCGGTTTTTATACCGGCGGTGCGATTCATATTGTTATCAATAACCAAATTGGTTTCACGACCAGTAACCCGCTTGATGCGCGTTCAACGTTGTATTGCACGGATGTAGCGAAAATGGTGCAAGCACCGATTTTCCATGTGAATGCCGATGATCCAGAAGCTGTGTGTTTAGCTACCAAGCTTGCGATTGATTATCGTTTTCGTTTTCATAAAGATGTATTAATTGATTTAGTATGCTATCGCCGTCAAGGGCACAATGAAGCGGATGATCCTTCGATGACACAACCGATCATGTACAACGCGGTGAAAACGCTCAGAGCGCCTTGGGAAATTTACGCGGATCAACTGATTGAACAAGGTGTGCTTGATCAGCAACAAGCGAAAGCGATGTATGAAGCTTATCTTGATAAACTCGAACAGGGTGAAGAAGTACTGGATGTTGCGAGTGTGAATGAAGGCAATGCCTTTTCGCCGGATTGGGCTAGTCATCTTGATAAATCGCTTGCTGAAGAAGTAAAAACATCAGTGCCAGAAGATCGTTTGCGCGCCTTAGGTGAAGCATTAACGACGGTGCCAGCAGGTTTTCATCTTCATCGACAAGTCAATAAGCTGCTCGATCTCGAAAAGAAAATGACAACAGGTGAGCTGCCCATGAACTGGGGTTACGTTGAAAAGTTGGCGTATGCGAGTTTGGTCGAGGATGGTTATTTTATCCGTTTATCCGGTCAAGACAGTGGTCGCGGCACGTTTTCTCATCGACATGCAGTCTTGCATAACATTGATGTAAAAGAAGCGTACATACCCCTTGCTAATATTCAATCCAAAAAGCCGGGTGCCGGTTTTATTGTGATTGATTCTGTGCTTTCTGAAGAGGCGGTTGTAGCGTTTGAATATGGTTGTTCTACCGCCGATCCCGATGCGTTTGTGATTTGGGAGGCGCAATTTGGTGATTTTGCCAATGGTGCGCAAGTGGTGATTGATCAATTCATTAGTTCAGGCGAGCAGAAGTGGAGCCGCTTGTCGGGCTTAACAATGTTGTTGCCGCATGGTTATGAAGGTATGGGGCCTGAGCATTCTTCTGCACGTTTGGAGCGTTATTTGCAGTTGTGCGCCCAACAAAACATACAAGTTTGTGTGCCGACAACGCCTGCGCAAATTTTCCATTTATTTAGACGACAAATGTTACGCCCAGCAAGGAAGCCGCTTATTGTTTTAACGCCTAAGAGCTTGTTGCGACATAAGTGGGCTGTTTCCACCATGAAAGATTTATCAGAAGGCGAATTTTGTTTGTTGCTTCCTGAGGTGGATGATTTGCCAGCGAACAAAGTAAAACGCGTCGTTCTTTGTAGCGGTAAAGTCTATTATGATTTATTAAAGCAGCGCCGAGAAGATAAGTGCGAGGATGTTGCGATTGTGCGTATTGAGCAGCTTTATCCTTTCCCAAGCCAAGCACTCTCTGAAGCATTAAGCGGTTATCCGAAAGCCAAAACCGTAGTTTGGTGCCAGGAAGAACCTAAAAACCAAGGCGCATGGTACCAAATTATGCCGCACTTGACTGCGTGTTTGCAGAAGCATCAAACACTACAGTACGCGGGTCGAAAAGCCTTAGCTGCACCTGCCGAGGGCAGCGCAAAACGTCATGCCAAAGAGCAGGCGGAATTAGTAAAAAAAGCATTAACTTAAATGATTGAAACAAAGAGGAAATCTTCATGACTGTCGAAATTAAAGTACCAGGTTTGCCAGAGTCCGTTGCTGATGCCACGGTAGGTACTTGGCATAAACAACCGGGCGATCATGTTGCGCGCGGTGAGAATATCCTCGATCTGGAAACGGATAAAGTGGTACTGGAAGTGCCTGCACCGAAAGACGGTGTTTTAAAAGCTATTTTAAAGCAAGAAGGTGACCTTGTTGTGGCCGATGATGTCTTGGCTCAGTTTGAAGTAGGTGCTGCGAGTAGCGCGCCTAAAGCCGCGGCAGCGAGCGACACGGCTCGTGGTGATGATCTATCACCTGCGGTGCGTCGTTTAATTGCCGAGAAGGGTATTGATGCTTCATTGATTAAAGGTACCGGTAAAGGCGGGCGCATCACCAAAGCTGATGTTGAAAACTTTGTACCAGCAAAAACAGCCGCCGCAAGCAAAGCGGCACCAGTAGCGCCTTTATCAAAACCAGGCGCACGCGAAGAAAAACGCGTACCGATGAATCGTATGCGAAAGAAAATCGCAGAGCGTCTATTGTCCTCGACACAAAACACAGCCATGTTAACCACATTCAATGAAGTGGACATGAAAGCTGTCATGGATTTGCGTAAAGTCTACAAAGAAGCCTTCCAAAAGAAACACAATGTAAAACTTGGCTTCATGTCATTCTTCATTTCTGCAGCATTAGAAGCGTTAAAGCGTTTCCCCGATGTGAATGCCTCCATCGACGGCGATAACCTCGTCTATCACGGTTATTTTGACATTGGCGTAGCCGTTTCAACCGACCGTGGTCTCGTAGTCCCGGTGATCCGAGACACAGAAACATTAAGCATGGCCGGCATCGAACAACAAATCATTGATTATGCACTACGCGCACGCGACGGCAAATTATCCATCGAAGAAATGACCGGCGGCACGTTCACCATCACCAACGGCGGCACCTTTGGTTCCATGCTGTCCACACCCATCTTAAACCAACCCCAAAGCGCGATTTTAGGCATGCACAACATCATCGAAAGACCGGTGGTGGTTGACGGCGAAATCGTCATTCGTCCTATGATGTACTTAGCGTTGTCTTATGATCACCGTATTATTGATGGAAAAACATCCGTGTTATTCTTGAAAACAATCAAAGAGCTGATTGAGCAGCCGGCGCAGTTGACGGTTGAGCGGTATATGTTGGGGCTTTGATAAGATTATTCTCATCGACTTTCTAAAATAAGACTGAAATCAATTATTTCAGTAAAGTAGTTGCTGTCAATAACGCTATCACTCACTCCATTGACGTGAATTAATACTGGACAGGTTGACATTCCTTTTGGTACATATAATCGTGATATTTTATCTTGCATTTCATGGATGATGTTCTTTTTTATTTCGTTTCTTGTAAATTTTATTTCACAAATATAAAGAATGTTCGTTCTGGTTTGAATCATATAGTCAATTTGACATGAAGATTGACGTGTTGTTTTGTGTTGAAAATAAGGGTTTCCTACTACGATATCGTTAGGTGATATTTTTAAATGTTCGTGTATAAATTGACGATTGTTCAAAACAAGATTTTCAAACTGCAAGCCCATGATTGATGACCAAGCGGGCAAGGAATTTAATGATTTTAGTTGATAGACGCCTTTTTCTATTTCAGGTAGCTTATTTTCTATATACTTAAGATAAAATCTTAAATAATTATCTTTCAAGCGATACTTGGAAAGTAAAGGCGAACTTAAACCTGTTTTGGGATTCCAGGTGTGATCGCGGCTAATAAGGCTCGATATGACCAAATCATTTAAATATTCGCTAATCAAGCCAGACTTGCCAACATTTAATTGCTTGCAAAGTTCGCCATATTCAAGGCTGCCATGAACCAGAGCCTTGGCTATTTTTTTATATTTATCGCTTCTACTACCAAATAAGTCAGAAAATATTTGTTTAAATTCATTAGCTAATAAGCCGCCTTTCTTGAAGCAAAGTTGACGAATATTTTCTTCTGCAGAGTGTTGAGGTTGCATTTCTTCAAGGTATCTGGGAACGCCACCCGTAACAGAAAGGATCTTAAATTTATCGTACGCAGAAAATTGGCTACCAGTATTCTTCCAAAAAGTATCACAATCAGAAAGTGGTAGCTCATCAAGCGTCATTGTATAAGAAACTCTGCCCATGAACCCAGTGCTGGCCAGGATGTTTTTGTCGATCCAAGCAGCAGCGGAGCCGCAAATAATTAAGATTAATTGAGGGTTTTTTTTGAAATGTAAGTCCCAGGCATTTTTTAGCTTACCAAGGAAATCTGGGTCTTTGGATCCTATCCAAGAGATTTCATCCAGCACGATGATAACCCGACCTTTTGTTGCTTGTTTTGCTAAAAGTAAAAACAAAGTGTTCCAATCATCGGCCTTGATGCCTGGAAGGCCAAAGGCCGCACCTAGCTGATTTGCAAATTCGTCCAGTTGAGATTCTTTGGTTGTTTTGTTGGTGGGCGGCAGTCCTGCAAAAACATAATGACGATAATGCTTGCAAAACTCCTCAATTAGGCGGCTTTTACCAATTCGACGGCGACCTTTTATGACAATAAGACGTGCTATTTTTTTTGCAGCTTGTCGCTTTAGTTCATCCAGTTCTGCTTGGCGGCCAATAAACAAGCTCATATATGATCCTACGTAGAATGTGCTTTTGTATATTTTACGTATTTTTAGATGGTTTGCAATAAATACGTAGAATATGCTTAAACACTTTTTACGTATTGTTGATTATGTACAACAGACCTCTTTTCCCTTGTTGGTATGTCTCACAAGGCTGGTGGGATTTAACTTGTTGAATCTAAAGCTTTTTTCATTCTGCATGGCTTGAAAATCCCGCGCTTGTCGAGCGACCGAACTTTCTGTATGATCCCCTTTCTAGTCGGGGCGTGGCGCAGCTTGGTAGCGCACTTGCATGGGGTGCAAGGGGTCGCTGGTTCGAATCCAGTCGCCCCGACCAGTATCTAATTCGTTCATACAAGGAGGAGCAGGGTGCTAGAAAAGCTTTTAACCGAGATGAAGCAGCAGCCGGCCTTTGATTTTTCTTCTTGTATCGCGCGTGGTATTGAAAAAGAGCATTTGCGTGTCACGAGTGCGGGCAGCATGGCTCAAACCTTTCATCCTAAGGCGCTCGGCTCTAAATTGACCAATCCTGTTATTACCACCGATTACTCTGAAGCTTTGCTCGAGTTTGTCACACCACCGATGCAGGGTAAGCGCGAGCTTTTGGATTATTTAACTAGCTTGCAGCAATTCGTTTATGCGAATGCGAAAGACGAGCTGTTATGGCCGTCCAGCATGCCCTGTGATCTTCCTGATCCGGCGATGATCCCGCTGGCGGATTATGGTAAAAGCAACGGCGCGATCATGAAGAAAGTGTACCGGCAAGGTTTGACGAACCGTTATGGTGGCACGATGCAAATGATTGCGGGTATTCATTATAATTTTTCAGTGAATCATCAGTTTTTCCATGTTTTAAAAGACCTTGAACAATCCAAAGAAACCTTGCCTAATTACATCAATCAAAAATACATGGGGCTTGTAAGAAACTTTTTACGTTATGCCTGGGTATTGCCTTATTTATTGGGCGCATCGCCTGTATGTGCGAATACCTCGGTGATTGCAGACGTTGATTTTCTAAAACCACTGGCAAAAGACAGCATGTATGGACCGTATGCAACCTCCTTGCGCTTAAGTGAGTTGGGTTATCACAACAAAGGCCAGGATTTATTGCACATTAATTTTAATACCGTGCAGGATTATGCTAAAACCTTATTGCATGCAACGCAGCAGCCTTACCCCGAGTTTCAAGCCATGGGCTTAAAAGACAATCAAGGTTACCATCAGTTGAGCGAGGCTTTGCTGCAAATAGAGAATGAGTATTATAACGTGGTGCGCCCGAAGCAACCGATTAAACCTTGCGAGCGTCCAGCGACGTCTTTGTTACAGCGAGGTGTCAATTACGTTGAGATTAGAATACTGGATTTAAACCCGCTGCTGGATTTAAACATTGACGAAAGCACGATGGACTTTATGGACATGTTTTTGTTGTTTTGTTTAATGCAAGACAGCCCGCCGATGACCGATGAATCGTTGAAGGAATGTCAGGACAACATCAAGCGGATCGCCGAAGAAGGCCGGCGGCCTGATGTGAAAATTAGCGTTGATAACAAAGAACAAGTGTTTCGAGAAGCGGCGATGGAGCTTTTTAAACAAATAGAAAACGTTGCACTGACGATGGACGATGCAACGGGTCGTTCTAAGCGCGCGTTTAACGAGCAGCTAGATAAGATCAAAGATCCTGAGTTAACACCTTCATCCCAATTGTTAACGACGCTATTAACCGAAAAACTAGGCTGTCAGGAATTTTTCCTTATGCGGGCGAAACAAATTAAATCAAAGCTTATGCAGCGCACGGTAGATTCAACGCTTGATCTTCCTTTGATCGCTAAGCAATCGCTGGAAGATTTTCATCGAATGGATGCGGAAAAGCAGGGGTCGTTTGAGGATTATTTGGCGCGGTATTTTGCGAGTTGATCTGAGTCTTCGGCGGGGAAATATTGAGCGTCCATGTTTCTGTGGTATTCAAGCATTTCTGGGAAAAAAGTTTCTACAAAGGGTTGGCCTAGTGACATGATCTCGGCGTTTTCTTCCACTAATGCGAAGTGTTCAATCAATGTTTTGTAGGGTAGGTTTAGTTCGCGGCTGAGATTGACGTAGGCGCGATTATCTTGCGAATCAGGTTCAGAAAGCTTTTTTTCCATGCGATCTCTGGCTTTTTTTAGTTGAGATAAAATGATCTTTGCTTTTTGAGAGGGCTTGTGATGAAATCCGTAGATGGCAAGGGTAAGTTGACCATTATCTGTACCCTTTACTACTTTCGTTGCGTAAACCCCACCTATCAGTGAGTAACCTTGGGTTTCGATTTCTACGCAAATAGCGGTATGAAAGTCGGAAAATTGTTTTCCGGTTAGTTGAGGCGGACTCTTAACAGTAACAGGCTCGGGTTGCCGGGGTTGGCAGTCTGATAGCACTTGTTGATAACGTTTAAATATGTCTTCTTCCGTTGTCTTGTAGGTTTTTAATCTGTTTTTCCCGGCTTTAATAAGTTCGGCAAAACTTTTTCCAGCATCTGAAGACGCCATGGGGAATGGGCTTGTCATCAATGTTTTTTGTAGGTTTTTATGGAGTGTCGACATGGGGTTATTCTTTTTAGCTCGTTTTTTTCCAAGGTAAAAGGAATAAGCGTGCCAAAATTCGTGAATCAGCGTGCTTTTATGAAGTTCGTCCTTCATTAAACGTGAATACCGAAGGTAAATACTATTTTTCTCTGGCAAGAATGTTGCTGCGGCATTCAGCCCTACTTTATTACTGTGTTTCCCTACGATCTCGATTGTTAGCCCATGTTTCATTAGATGTTCTAGTGGGTTTGTCTCATTTAAAGCAATAAAAATCGTATTAAGCAGTAGTTTAGCGAGCTTTTTTTTGGCTTTTGTTTTTCGCCTTGTTTTGTTGATTTTCTTAAAATGTTTCAATAATGATGCTTCAAACCGTATATGTTTTTTTAGAAATGCGAGAGGATTGGTTTTGAAGCTGGTCTCCATGAGGACAGGTTTGTTTGTTTTTTTGGAGGCTTGGTGAGAGGGCTTAAAAAAAGAGGTTTTTGTTGGGGTGGGTTTGTTGAGTGTGCTCAGCGGTTGGGAGTTTTGTGTTGTATGCGGATTAAAAAAGGGGGATTTTATAGGGGTTTGATCCTCGTCATCGGACTCTTTAATAGCAGGAATAACCCGGGTGTCTTCCGCCATGCTGCCTTGTATCATTAAAACAACGATGAGAGCTAGCAGCATGTTTCTTGGTAGGGTGCTGTTGGTTAGCCAGGATAGCATGCGGGTGAGAGCGTGTTGCTGTGGGTTTTTATTGTTTTTCTTTTTCATCAGTTATCATGAGAGATTAGTTGATATTTGATCAATACTAGCAGGGATCGGGATGGATTGCTAGAAAAACAGGCAAAATAGCGGCATTTTTTGTCTTATGAATGTAGCGAGGTTATTGAGTGCTTGCTGTCTTCATTATCTGCTGTGTTGAGCAACAAGCTTTTGCAGCTTTTGATAAACGACTTGATATCAGCGTTTTTCCTACTAATTTTTGCTAAACTTAGGCTTAGCCATTCTATAGCGATGGTGTGGTTTCTCATGTTGTCAGCATCGGGTGTCAGCGTTTGTTCGCTTAACTCATCGATTATTGTTTCGAGCGCGCTTGATTGATCGCCGTTGATTGATAGCCTACTTGTTTGTTGTGGTTTGAGCTTGTGTGCGTTGATGATGCGGTTGTTGTATTGATTATAAATTTCAAATGCTGGACACAAGGCTTCGAAGGCTTTTAATTTTTCTGATTGAGGTTTAATGGTTCGCTTTTTCGGTTTGAACAGTGTCGACAGTAAGTTTGTTTTAGGGGAGGCTGCTTTTTTTATCGCTTGTATAATGGCAAACGTGTTTTTGTAGTTCTGCCTATCATTGCAGGATTCAGCAAGATAGCGCCAGCTTTCCTGTTTGATGGCGAATGTTATCAGGTTTTCTCCAAGCCGGGATAGCGAGTTAAAAGCATTTCGCGTTAAATTTTTCTTAATAGCCGTCAGTGTTTCTAGGTCGTCATAGGCTATTGCTTGATGGATTAAAGAGAGATATTTTGTCTCACTTCCTGTGCTTGTGACGTCCATTTTGTCTGATAGGGTCTCTCTTGCTGTTATTCCGTCTATGACTTCTTTCTTTGTTTTAAAATGCTTGAGCAGGAACGAGATGGTATCATTTGCGTCGCCTGACTGCGTTTTTATAAAAATTTGGTAAATAAACTGCAATGGCGTCAAATTTTCGAAGGGGTCAATGTGCATCAGGAAAGAGCGCAGCTGCTCGTTTGTTAGATTGCGTAGTAATTTGTTGGTTAGTTCACCTGCCGAAAGATAGCTGGTTTGTGTATCGGTTATTGAGCTTGAATATAATTGACTGACACAGGAAAGGACGTCTTGAATAAACGCGGTTAATGCTTTTGCATTTTTTAGTTGTTTTAATGCTTCTTGATGGCTGAACATGGAGAGAAAGAACTGCGAAGTTTTCGTGTCGTGCCGTTTGAAGATGTTTTGCTTTGTGGCGCCACGTAGAAAGCTGGGTTCCTGAATGCATAATTGGGTAAGTTTCATCAGCTGCTCGGTATTAAGTTTAGCAGCATCTAGCTTTTGAAAGTCTGCCCGAAAAGAGGCGAGACGTTTTTTTCTCGATGGCATCAATTATTATCCTTATCGCCAAGAAAGACAAAAATCCCCCTTGACTTGTTCTCTGTATGTACTCTATACTATTTCCAGGGTCATCCATCACGGTTTTAACCAGGGAGCAAGTCATGTTATCACCCAAGCAGCACGGGACATATCACTTTATTAAGGATTTCATCCTTCAGCATCAATATGCACCAACCATGGCCGAAATTGCTGCAGGAATAGGCATTAAGTCACGGGGCGTCGTGCATCGTTATGTTCAGGCGCTGGCTGAAGCTGGGCTTATTCGTGTGATTCCGGGCAAGCGCCGTAACATTGAATTGGTCGAAGATGAGTCGGGCACTGAGCTGCCGTTGATGGGTGAGATTGCGGCAGGTCGGCCGATCGAGGCGATTCGTTCCCATGAAACGATTGATATTGCTTATACCCTGCTTGGAAATGATCGTTATGTGCTCAAAGTGAAGGGCGATTCGATGATCGAAGATGGTATTTATGATGGTGATTTGATCATTTGTGAATATGCGGAATATGCCAATAACGGGGAAACCGTGGTCGCACTTGTTGATGATGAAAGTGCGACGCTGAAGCGATTCCACCGTAATGCCGATAAAACCATTACCTTGCAGCCAGCGAATGTTTGTATGGACCCTATGATCTATGCGGCAGGGCGCGTCAAGATTCAAGGTATTATGATTGGGCTATTGCGCCTTACCTAAATGACAAAAAAAATCATTCACATCGACATGGATTGTTTCTATGCGGCGGTTGAAATGCGGGATAATCCCGCCCTCGTGGGCAAGCCGATCGCTGTTGGCGGTGATGCAGGCAAACGCGGTGTGTTATGTACAAGTAACTATATGGCGCGACAATTCGGCGTGCGCTCGGCGATGGCGACAGGGTTGGCTTATAAGCTTTGTCCTAAGCTGATTGTGATCAAGCCACACATGGATAAATACAAGAAAATCGCGCATGCCATTCGTGCGCTTTTTTTTGAGTATACGGATCTGGTGGAACCTTTGTCGTTAGACGAAGCTTATCTTGATGTGAGTGAAAGCAAGCAATGTTTCGGGAGTGCGACATTGATCGCACAAGAGATCCGTCAAAAAATCGAGAGACAGCATCAATTAACGGCGTCTGCGGGTATTGCGCCCAATAAGTTTTTAGCTAAAATTGCCAGTGATTGGAATAAGCCCAACGGACAGTTCGTGATACCACCGGATGCCGTGGCGCCTTTTGTTCAAACCTTGCCGGTGGATAAGATTTTTGGCGTGGGTAAAGTCACGGCCAAAAAACTGCATCAGTACGGCCTTCAAACGTGTTCAGACCTTAACGCGTTCGGTGAGCTTAAACTGCTTCAGCATTTCGGCAAATTCGGCCAACATCTTTTTCGATTATCTCAAGGCATTGACCATCGTCCGGTAGATCCGCACCGTGAAAGAAAGTCCGTCAGTGTCGAGCACACGTTTGCCCAAGATTTAATGAGCTTGGATGATTGCTTGAGTAAGGTGGAGGCCATGTTCGCTGAATTATTGGCTCGGGTAAGCGATGAGCAAAGCACGCGTTTGCACAAGCAGTTTGTCAAAGTAAAGTTTTGCGATTTTGAGCAAACCACGGTGGAATGTGTGATGCCTGCGGAGGTTTCGCGAGAGCTATTTTGCTCGCTTTTACAAAAAGCCCATCAGAGACAGGGTAAGCCTGTGCGGCTTATTGGTTTGGGTGTGAGTTTTAAGGCAAAAGTGATGGAGGTTCAGCGTTGTTTGTTTTAGAATGAGCGTCGAATTTGTTATATATCCGTTGCACGAGGGTATCATGGATCCCGCGGTCAAGCCGCGGGATGACTTGAGGCGCCGCGGGATGACAAGCTACACTACATCGTCATCCCGCGGCTTGACCGCGGGATCCATGCTGACTTACTTAAAGCCACATATTGCTGAATATCGCTGACAACAACACGGACATAACCTGTATGAAAGAAAACACAAACAAACTAACCATCGCCCCTGCGCTAATGACCGTCATTATTAGCCTGTATTTCTACTGGGGCGTCCTCACGCTCATGAATGATTTGCTGGTCCCTTTATTCAAACAAGACTTTCACTTAGATTATTTCCGCGCAACGCTGGTACAGTTTAGCTTTTTCGCAAGTTATTTGTTATGCGCCTTTCCCGCGGTCAAATTACTGAACCGCGTTAATTACAAAAAATACCTCATGATCGGTTTGGCGGTTCTGATCGTTGGTTGTCTGTTGTTCATTGCCGCAGGTGCTTGGCATGTTTACGCGTTTCTTTTATTGGCGCTTTTTATTTTAGGCACCGGCGTGGTGATCATCCAAGTGGCGGCCAATCCTATTTTGGCGCAACTGGGTGCTGCCAAAACATCCTCGGCACGTCTTGCCTTGGGGCACGCTTTCACAGCGTTTGGTTTTGCCGTGACACCGTTTGTGTTGAGTTCTTATGTTAGTATGAGTCATATGAAGGTCATTTACTTGGTGATTGCAGCGGTCATGGGGCTAAGTATTCTGTGGGTAAATGTCAGCAGCTTTAATTTACCCGAGCTTCACGTCGACAAACAACCCTTGCAACTAGACAAAAATCGCAGCTTATGGTTATCGCCACTTTTTGTAGGTAGCTTTTTGGGTATCTTTTTCTACGTCGGCGCTGAAGTTTCCATTGGTAGCTTAATCGTCAATTATTTAAAATTACCCCAAATCGTTCATTTCAGTATGCGCCATGCTGCGCAGTATTTAAGTCTTTATTGGGGAGGCTCCATGTTAGGGCGTTTCATTGGCTCCCGACTTTTAATGAAGCGCAGTGCGGCTATGATGCTAACCGTGCATGCGATGATGAATATGTTGCTGTTAGTTGGCGCTGTCACATTAACCGGTTATTGGGCGATGTGGTCTTTGCTTTCCATCGGTTTGTTTAATTCGATCATGTTCCCGGTGATTTTTTCTCTAGGCTTAAGTTGCTCACCCAATTCAAAACACAAAAATATCGTCAGTGCGAGTTTGGCACTGGCAACATCAGGCGCAGCGCTGATCCCTGTGTTTCAAGGCTGGATGGCCGATAGAATAGGGCTGCAACATTCTTTCGGCATTTTGATTTTTTGTTATCTTTACATCGCTTTTTTTGGCTACATCGCGCACACCCAGATTCGCAGAAATCAGAAAAATATGCCAGTGACAATGTGATCGTGCTGCTTGATTGTGTTAGACTAACGCCACTTTCAATGGCACCAAGGACATACAATGTACGATTACATCATCATAGGCGCAGGCATTGTGGGGCTTTCAACCGCCATGCAATTGCTTCAGAAACACCCGGATCGCAAAGTGCTGGTGCTGGAAAAAGAACCCTCAGTGGCTTATCACCAAACCGGGCATAATAGCGGCGTGATTCATGCCGGTGTTTACTACAAACCTGGCAGCTATAAAGCATTGTTTGCCAAAAAGGGCTTAACGCAGCTGTATGATTTCTGTCAAAAGCACGACATACCCCATAAAAAAACAGGCAAGATGATTGTTGCGGTTAACAAAAAAGAAATACCCAGGCTCGATGCGCTTTATGAGCGAGCCTTGCAAAATGGCCTTGAGCTCACCCAGTTAACGCCAGAAGAGATTCAGGACAGAGAGCCAGGCTTGCAAGCTGTTGCGGGTTTTTACGTCGCCACCACCGGCGTGGTGGATTACACCAAAGTAACAAAGAAGTACGCTGAAATTTTTCAAGCGGCAGGTGGTGAAATTAAATTAAGTACAAAAGTAAGCAAGGTAAGCGAAGAAGAAGGCCACGTTACAGTGACCGCCAATGGTAAGGCTTATCAAAGCAAATGGCTCGTCGTGTGCGCCGGTTTACAAAGTGATCGTCTAGCCAGAATGATGGGCTGTGATATCAAATACCGTATCGTGCCTTTCCGTGGCGAATACTATGAAATCACTTCCGATAAAAAAGCGTTAGTGAACGGTTTAATTTATCCTGTGCCCAATCCCGATTTCCCTTTCCTTGGCGTTCACTTTACGCGAATGCACGATGGCAGCGTTAAAGTAGGGCCTAATGCCGTATTAGCTTTTGACAGGGAGGGTTACAAGAAGCCGTCGTTTAGCTGGCGCGATACATTGGACACGTTAAAATACACAGGCTTTTGGCGCTTGATCGGAAAATACTTGATCCCAGGTTCAGAGGAAATGCTACGCTCCAAATGCAAAACGCTGTTCGTCAAAAACGTCCAAAAATACTTCCCCCAACTCACCAAAGACGATCTGCACTACAGTCAATGCGGCATCCGTGCACAAGCGTTAATGAAAGACGGTAAGTTGGTGGATGATTTTCTTTTTGCAAAAACAAAACGCTCATTACACGTTTGTAATGCACCATCGCCCGCAGCGACCGCGTCACTTGCGATTGGGGAAGAAGTGGTCAACAAGGTGGAAGCACTTGGCAAATGAACCAATAACGCTTATCCTGTTCCCACATTTAGAGTAAAGGAGATTTTTTATGCCATCATTTGATATAGTATCCAAGGTAGAACACCACGAACTCAAGAACGCCGTCGACCAAGCGAGCCGCGAAGTGACGACTCGGTTTGATTTCAAGGGCACCAATGCAAAGTTTGATCTGAATGAAAATACCGTGGTGTTGACTGCGCCGTCGGATTTTCAGCTTAAGCAAATGGTTGATATTTTGCAGGGTAAAATGGTGAAACGCCAAATTGATATCCGATCATTGGATATTAAAGACCCTCAGGTAAGCTTGCACGAAGCGAAACAAGACGTGATGGTAAAGCAGGGGATTGATCAGGCATTGGCAAAAAAAATCACTAAATTGATTAAAGAAAAGAAGCTAAAAGTCCAAGCCGCGATTCAAGGCGAGCAAGTGCGCGTGACGGGTAAAAAACGTGATGATTTACAAGATGCAATCGCCTTCTTAAAAGACGCCAAGCTTGAGCAGCCGTTGCAATACGAAAACTTCAGGGATTAACATGTCATACCAAGATAAAGTCATTTGGATCACCGGCGCCTCCTCGGGTATAGGGGCGGCTTTAGCGCAAGAGTTTGCTTCGCGTGGGGCTAAGCTTGCCTTGTCTGGGCGTAATCTCAAAGCGCTAGAAGCGTTAAAAGCGAGTATGCCGACAGAAACGAAGCTTTATCCTTTTGATGTGACAGACAAAGCAGCGAACCAGCAAGCTGTTACACAGATCGTTCAGGATTTTGGTCGGATTGATTTGGCGGTGTTGAATGCGGGGATTAGTCACAATGTTGATTTAAACCACTTTCAAGATGCTTTTGAACCGCTCATGCAGATTAATTTTTTCGGCGTGGTTTATGGTATCGATGCTTTGCTCAAAGCATTTTTGCCGATCAACCAAGGTCATATTGCCGTGATTAGTAGCATCGCATCTCTAGGTGGCTTGCCAGCCTCAGCCGCGTATTGCTCGTCTAAAGCCGCGTTAAAAATCATGATGGAAAGCTTGCAGATTGATCTTGCGAAGACAAAGATTAAAACCTCGATTATTTACCCTGGGTTTATTAAAACACCGTTAACCGATCAACACGATTTTAAAATGCCGTTCATTATGTCCTCTGAGAAAGCAGCAAAGATTATGGCGGATCGTCTGGCGAAGCAACAAGCACAGATTTATTTCCCAAGGTTTTTTGCCTTTTTAGTCCGTGCGCTGAATGTGTTGCCGAATGCTTGGTATGTTAAAGTCATTCAACGCATGAAGTGTAAAGCGTAAGGCGTTCGTTTAGCTCTTCCTTCCCAAAACAGAAACAGCCACCGTACCAGGTCCTGAGTGAGCAGCCAGTGCGGGCGTTGTGTCAACAATAAAGATCTCATTGCAAGGAAATTGCTTTTTAAGCTTGGCCGCTATTTTTTCTGCGGTTTTCTCTGCATTAATCTGTGCGACGATCAGCTCACATGAGTTGAATGATTTCGCATAGTTTAATGCGAGTTTAAGCATTTTCCGCTGGTTATGCTTAACACCAAAGGCAATGCCGGTCTTCTTTACGGTACCTTGATGATCTATTTTCAAAATAGGTAGCAGTCTTAAGCATTTAGCAATAAAGCCTGTGGATCGTTTCATTCGGCCACCTTTAACAACGTAGTCAATGGTTTGTAATGAAATGAAGGTGCAGGTGTTTTTAATGCTTTTTTGGATGCTTTGTTTGACTTGGTCGAGCTCGAGTCCGGCGTTAATGGCATTGGCGGTTTCTTTGATGATGAGCCCTAGGCCGCCGGTTACATTGCGTGAATCGAATAAATCGATGTTTTTGTAATCCTGTTTTTTGGCCACAGCCACAATGCTTTCGTAGGTGCCGCTGAGTTTGCTGGAAATAAAGATACCAACGGTCGCAGGCGAGTATCTGGCTGCTTTATTAAAGGCGGACTTGATGTCTTGTGCGTTCGGTTGTGACGTTGTTATTTTGTTGTTGGTGTCATGGAGTTTCTTTAAGAAATCGGCATACGATAAATTAACGCGTTCTAAATAGGACTTTCCATTAATAATAATTTGCAGCGGAATAAGAATCACATTGTGCTTCACTAAAAAAGACTGCGGAAGGTTGCAAGAACCATCCGTCACAATAGTAATCGATTTATTAATAAAGTAACCGATGTTAGCACGATACTGTGCCCACATGTCGTCGGCTTTAGATTCCAGTACTTCGCCAAATTGATTCGCGGATTGCAATACCCGGTTGGGCGAGTTGGTGTGCAGATGCACTTTGACTTTATTTTCATTCCCGATGACGACCATAGAGTCGCCCCAGATGCTGAGCTTCTTGCGTATCTCTTCTAAATTAAGTTTTCTACCGTGAATAATGCACTCGGTGCAGTATTGTTGTTCTAGGTCGCCGGTGTGTGCGGCATGAGGGGCTAAATGCAAGTCGCTTGATGCTCGTTCCATGGTTTCTGGCAATGCTTCATCGGCATTTAATAAATCAGGCTCGATGTCTATCTCAGGCACAACGCCTGATTCCAAAAACATTTTAATGCCATGAAGAAAGTTAACAAAACCTTGCGCGCCCGCATCAACCACATGGCTTTTAGATAAAATTTCAAGTTGATCGGGTGTGTGTTTTAAGCTGTCTTCGGCTGAATCTAGTGAGTCAAAAAAGAATTGGGTAAAGTCTTGGTACTTTGACCAGTGTTTGGAAATCCAGACCGACCAATCGTGCATTACCGTGATAATGGTGCCTTCAACAGGATTGCTGATCGCATGTCGTGCTGCGTTACTTGCTTGTTGAACGCTTTCTGCAAATTTTTCTAGCCCAATTTTTTCATGCTGTTTGATGTTTTCTGCAAAGCCCATAAAAAATTGTGCGACAATCGCGCCGGAGTTACCGCGAGAGCCATTCAATGCAGCATCGCCTACAAGATGGCAGATTTCTGTTAAATCTTCTGATTGAGATTGCAGCAGTGTATTAGCAATATTTTCAAACGCAGCAGCCATGTTGCTGCCGGTGTCGCCGTCAGGCACGGGGAAAACATTAATAGCATTGATTTGTTCTTGTGTAGCAATAACGTTCTGTGCGCCGGACAATATGCTGTTTTTAAAATCTTTCGTACGAATATACATGTCACTCATTAAAACGGTTCCAAATTAAAAAGTTTGTATCACGCCCATGATTAACAACACCGTGGCAAAGAGAATAATGATTGCCAGTAAGGGTTGTCCACCTCGTAGTTGATAGGCGTCTCCTTCTGTTTTTCTTTTGCGTATTTTCCACGCCATTAAGGCAGGGAAAAGAATCAGAATGATAACACAAAAAATCCCTGCGTAACTCAATGCTTTGATAAAAATACCGGGGAAAAATAATACGATAATCATCGGCGGTAAGAAGGCGGTGAGAAAGACAATGCACTTGTCTTGCTTAGTTGTGCGTAAATTTAGGCCGTCAGCAATGAAGTCGGTCAGACTTAAGGCGACCCCTAGAAAGGAGGTCATCATGCAAATGGCGGCGAATAAATGCACTAACGTGGTAATGATCGGCGTTTGCAAGTGTGCTATCAGCGCTGAAATAAGCCCGCCTACGGGGTGTCCGGATTGTGAGACAGCAATCAATTGTTGTTGTGGGATAATGGTTTGTATAACAAAAATCCAAAGTAGATAGCATATCAGTGCAACAATACTTCCGCTCATGATGGCGATATAGATGCGACGACGATCACTTTTTAAATAAACGCGCAAACTGGGTACAATAATAGCAAAGGCAAACGAGGTGACAATGACCATGATGGCGGTTGACATGCCGTGTGTGTTGCCTGCTGGCCAGTCAGTGAACCGCGTATGCGGAAGGGCGAGCAAAATCAGGCAGAAAAAAGCCCCCAGTTTGACGATCATCAGCCCTCGGTTGGCCCAGTCAACAGATCGGATGCCTCGATAGACGATGAAGATCAAGCAGCCAATAAAAAGAAGGACATCAATCCAGGTAGGTGCATTGACGTGAATCATCTGGAGTAAGCTGTGCACAATGTCTGCGCCACCGGCAGAATAAGCAGAGATCACCGAGTACAATAAAAGCAAATACGCGCACCACATGATGGCGGCGGCAGGGCGTCCTAGGGTAGATTTGGTCATGCTAATCAGGTTGCTATTGAGGGGCATGCGCAAGTTGACCTCAAGAATCAACAGTGCACTGCAGGTCATGAAAAACCAAATGACGATCATTAATAAGCTGGTATACACGAAGCCGGCATGCGCGGTTGCTACGGGGAGTGCGAGAAGACCAGCGCCAATGGCCGTGCCAATGACAAGCAGTATACTGCCGAGAAGTTTTAGATCCATAAGCTATTATTTCATTCGTTTAAGATGGAGGACGCAGATTAGTAATATAATTAAAGCTGGGGCATAGTTCCACCAGTACTCCACGCCGATCGTGAAGCCATAAATCGCGACAGCGACGGCGGTGATACCAAACAGTAAAACACCCCACATACGCATGCGCCAAATGCCGACATAGGCGATTAATGTGACGATATCAACGATCACGGTGACGATGGGGAAACTTTTGCCATAAGTAAGTACGAGTTCAAAACTTTGCGAAGATGCAAAGAAAATGGCCAGCAATTCTGCGAACGTGATAGCGAACCCAATAAGGCAGACAACGGTGATGAGTGCCGGTCTTGGGTCGTCGTAAGTTGTAAAATATTTTCGCGCCATAATAAAAATACTGCAGTTATTGTGATTAAGTGTCACATGAGTGAAACAATTATAGGGTTCACCTTTTCTTCACGCAAGAATTTGTTATAATAAATCCGCATATGGAGATATATTGGTCATTTAAGGGAGTGAAATCAATATGGAGCGTATTCTGCTTGTCGACGATGAGCCAATTGCGCGTGCGAGTGCGGAGCACGTATTAGCGCAAGCTGGCTATAAAGTGGTGTTAGCATCAAATGGAGAAGAAGGGTGGGAGGTGTTAGAGCGATCAGCTCAGCGCATCTCGCTTGTTGTGCTTGATTGGTTGATGCCTATTATGGATGGTGCGCAGTTTTTGCAAAAGCTTAAAAGCTCGCCGTCATTCCAATCGATTCCGGTGATTATGTTAACCAGCGTATTTGAAGCTGAGGCTGTGGCCAAGGTAACAGACGTTGGTGTTTATGATTACTTAACAAAGCCTGTTCAATTGAACGCGCTGTTGGAGTTGGTGGGTAAGGCGCTTTTGCCGGAAAAAGCTGGGGGCTAGCTTTTTAAATAAACTGTTTGTAAGAGGTTGTATGAAAAAATACTTATCGTTAGTGTGTGCGTTCTTTGTGTGTGGATTGGCTTCTGCATTAACCCTGCCGATGCCGGCGCAGTCTAATGCGCTCGTTGGAAAGGTCAAGGTTATTCGTGCTGGTTACTCGAACATCGCCGATTTATCGCAAAAATACGACGTAGGTTTCTTTGAGTTTGTTGAAGCGAACCCCGGTATTAACTTAGAACGTTTGTATTCAGGTACGAAGTTGTTGGTGCCAACGCGTTATGTACTGCCGCAAGTGCCTAGAAAAGGCGTGGTTGTGAATTTGGCTGAAATGCGGTTGTATTACTACGATCAAGCAAAGCAACGTGTTTTGACGTTTCCTGTCGGTATTGGCCGTGCAAAATGGGCAACGCCGCTCATGCAAGCTCATATCATTGATAAAGAAGTGAATCCTGATTGGGTACCAACGCAATCCGTTCGCGCTGATTTTCTAAAGAAATACGGCTATCCTTTGCCGCTAGTAGTAGCACCTGGCCCTGAAAATCCCTTAGGCGATTACTCCATTCGGTTGTCACTGCCCACATACCTGATTCACGGCACTATCGAGCCCGCAGGCGTTGGAAAGCGTGTGAGCGCAGGTTGTATCCGTATGTTCAACCAAAACGTCGCACAGCTGTTTTCACGCGTTAAAATCGGCACCCCTGTGAATATTGTTTACGAACCGTATAAAGCGGGCTGGCAGGGCAATGCGCTCTATTTAGAAGCACATCAGCCGATCAAAGGGCGTCCAAACATGAGCTATAAAGCTGCAATTAATCGCGCTTTGGCGGCTAATCCGCATGTGAAGGTTAAGATTAACTGGAAGAAGGCGAAGCGGGTTGCTGCGTTGGAGATGGGTGTGCCGGAAGTGGTTGGGACTAGTTCTTAGCTAACAAGCCACCCCGTTCACAGCTAATAAGTCACCCGTTCGCAGCTAATAAGTCATCCCGCGGCTTGACCGCGGGATCCAGGACAAGACAAGTGCGCACTATACGATCAAAAGCGCAAATAACCCCCCTTTTTTAATGAAAAACGTTTTTCACCCGAACGCTTTTTCTGTATGCTGAGCCGCATTCGATGGTTCATTCTTTAGTATATATTAGTTAGGAGAAGATTTATGAAACGAAGCATGGCTTCACGTATTTTAGTGAGTTTAGGATTGGCGAGCGCCTTGTTGGGTGCTAGCAGTTTGACGCTTGCGTCGGGTTTCCAGCTTTGGGAGCAGAATGGTGCGGGTACGGGGGATTATCATGCGGGCGCTGCGGCGGATGCTGATGATGCTAGTACGGCGTTTTATAACCCTGCGGGTTTGACTCGGTTGAAGGGGCCTCAGGTGGTTGCTGGTAGTGCTTTTGTTAATTTGATAACTACGTTTAAAGGGAATATGGTTTTTACTAGTGCTCCGTTTGATCCGCATACATTTTCCAATATTAGAGCTAGTGGAGGTGTTTTGAAAGCAGTGCCATTTGGTTATTTTGCGATGCCAATTAATCAAAAATTAGCCGTGGGTTTTGGTATTCTTGCACCTTTTGGGCTAGAGACGGATTATTCTAGAAAAACACCGTTGCGTCTTGCGGCGACTAAAACGCAACTACAGGTTATTGATTTTACGCCTAACATTGCTTATCAATTTACTCATGCATTCTCTTTGGGCGCGGGCTTGGATTTTGCTTATGTCAAAGGTACCTTTGATCAAATGGCAACGGTGGCATTTGGCTCGAGTTACGATTCTTCAAATGACACCCAGAGTGATAATTCAGGGACAGGATACGGGTATGGGTATCATTTGGGCGCATTGTATCAATTTACACCGAGAACGCGAGTCGGTGTAGCCTACCATTCACAAATTTTTGTCTCGATGAAAGGAACCAGTACGTTTACTGGAAATTTAGCGAATGGAAATGCGGGTGAGCCTAATGGTGTTCAAAAGTCGAAACATCTTAAAACCTCGGTGGCATTACCTCCCTATCTGGTTCTGAGCGGCATATACAGCTTTAATTCTCATTGGGCTGCATTAAGTTCTCTTACTTACACCTGGTGGAGTTCATTTAGTAAGTTACGTTTAAGAAATGTTGCAGCGCAAGATTCAGACGGAAATGCGAGCAATAGTCTCATCATTAACGTGTTGGAGAAATATCGTAATACTTGGAACCTTGCGGTTGGTGCGCATTATTCACCGACAGATAAGCTGACGCTTAAAATGGGTGGGGGCTATGATGTGACGCCAACGAACGGAAAATACAGGAATGTGCAATTGCCTGGCCAAACTCACTATGCTCTGGCGGCGGGTATACATTATCAGCTCTTGAAAAAGCTAGGTGTTGATGTAGGTTATGCGCATTTCTTTGTGCGGGATGCAAATATCCATAATACCCAAACAGTGGGCGGAGAAACGATCGTGCCGAATGGTGTTTCACGCACGAGCTTGAATATTTATGCTTTGCAATTGACATGGGATGTATAAGGAAACAAAGAAACAAGAGATACAAAAAACCGCGCTACAGCGCGGTTTTTTGTGAGATATATTTTCCGTCGTTTAACTGATAGAAAAAAGATGGTCGCCACCAGCAAGTGATGCTGTGCCGCCGCCGTCTTTGACAGTAATTGAAGATACGCTAGATGTAACCATTCCAGTAGCTGTATTCATGGTCATGGTTTCGCCTGTGTTTGATGACGCAACGCAAGTTTCAGCATCTGTGTTTTTTGATAAATACAATGTTGCTGTACATTCGGTTTTGTTTGCACACATGAGCTTAACTAGAAACCAAGGTGTGTCAAGTTTGGTATGACCAGCGACCGGACCTGTCCATTGATTCATTAGCTTACCTGAGCATTTGACACCATTGATTTTTACAGATGAGTAGTAAGATGATGAGTTTCTTGTGGTCAAGGGTGTGGGTGCGCTTGCAAACGCACTAGAACCAACAATAAGCGCAGCAGCACCAACAGTAGCTAAAACAATATTTTTCAATTTCATAACATTCTCCATTGAGATTAAATGAGACAGTTTAACTATCTCGGTTAAGAGTTTGCGACCATCCAGCGGGTAGCAAGCTCAACTGTTGCCCACTATATGCCCCTGCAAAGTCAAAAGCAAGAATATTTTCCACAAAATTGACAAAAAATGACCAGCGTTACGGGTAAGTGATTGTTTTATCAATGGGTTGCCTCTTGTTTTAAAGGCGATTCTTTGACTTAAAAAGGCGGGTTTTTGGGTTGTTTGAGGGGGTAATTCATCGGAAAACAGCGTTTTTTGGCTTTAATTGGCATGTTTCTTGACTATTTCTTGTTGGGATTAGAGAATCGGTGAATGTGGATCCCGCGGTCAAGCCGCGGGATGACAATGTTTTTATGCTGCGGGATGACAATGTTTTTAGACGATGTCTTTATGCCGCGGGATGACGGTGTTTTTATAAAGGAGTGAATTATGTCGCTTGGGCCATTGATGATCGATCTTACCGGGCAAGTGCTCACGGAAGAAGAGCAAGGCTTGTTGCAGCATCCTTGGGCGGGAGGTGTTATTCTCTTTGCGCGAAACTTTGGGAATGTTGAGCAACTTATTGAATTAACAGCGTCTATCCGAGAGGTCAATCCCGATCTTTTGATCGCGGTTGATCAAGAGGGTGGGCGTGTTCAGCGCTTTCAAGACGGTTTTACACCTTTGCCGCCGATGCGGACGATTGGTGAGCTTTATGATAAAGATCCTCAGGAAGCGGGGGTGTTGGCGGAAGTGTGTGGCTGGTTGATGGCGACAGAAATTTTATCGGTGGGGGTGGATTTCAGTTTTGCGCCGGTGTTGGATTTGGATCATGGCTTGAGTGCAGTGATCGGCAATCGTGCTTTTCATTCGGATCCTGCGGTGGTGACCCAGTTGGCTTATACCTTTATTGATGGCATGTTAAATGCGGGTATGCAGGCGGTGGGCAAGCATTTTCCGGGGCATGGCGGCGTGGCACCGGATTCGCATACCGACATTGTTAAAGACCCTCGTTCGCTTAAGGCGCTCGAAGCTAGCGATTTAATCCCGTTTCAACGCCTCATCCCGCATCACTTAGTTGGGATCATGCCAGCGCACATCATCTTTTCAAACATCGATTCACAGCCTGTGGGCTTTTCACCGTATTGGCTGCAAACATTGCTGCGAGAGAAGTTTAATTTTCAGGGTGTGATTTTTAGCGATGATTTAACGATGGAAGGTGCCAGTGTTGCGGGTACGTTGATCGAGCGTACGGCGCAGGCGTTGTCGGCCGGTTGTGATATGGCGTTAATTTGCAATCATCGTCCGGGGGTATTGGAGGTGTTTGATCATTATGAGAAGGTGCCGGTTCAGGCGCATACGGAGCGATTGGTTAAAATGCGAGGGATTGATAAGCTGCCTCGGGCGGTGATGTTAGAGAATCCGAATTGGCAGCATGCGCGGGAGCGGGTGTTGGCTTGTTTGAAGGGGTGAGGTGTGTTCTGGATCCCGCGGTCAAGCCGCGGGATGACAGTCTTCACTGCTGCGGGATGACAGTCTTCACTATTGCGGGATGACTGTGCCATTTGTCATACCGCGGCTTGACCGCGGTATCCAGACGATTATATCTGAGCACACCTTGTTCTAACTCGCTTTTTTCTGTCATAATGCAAACCAGCAATCTTGAAACAAAGGAGTTGAACACGTGAAAGGTGAAATACAACAATGGTTAACCTGGCTTAAAGGCGTTTCGCCGATCTATATTACGTTGATTGAAGTAGGTCTGACATTGCTGGGCATCATCATTGCCAGCCTCGTCGTCATGATCGTGCACAAGATCATTTATAATCGCCTGCAAAAAACGTCCAAATTATGGGATGACACGCTTTTCTCTGCACTGCACGTGCCGCTACAATTTTTCATCTGGATCGGCGGTCTTCTTCTCGCTGCGATGCCCATACAAACACTATGTCCCAAGACCAAGCTGTTGCCCGTGTTAACTTTGGGCTTAAAAATTGTGACGGTTATCGCTGTTGTTTGGTTTCTACTACGGTATGTTCGCCTGTTTGAAATGAAGTTGATGAATGCCGTGCCCAACCCCAAAAAGAAAAAACAAATGGATAAAGCAACCACGCTAATGGTCGGTAAATTGCTACGCATCGTGGTAGCAGTGGTTGCGATTCTTCTCGTCCTACAACTGGTCGGTATTAAAATCACAGCCCTGGTCGCCTTTGGTGGTGCCGGTGCATTGATCGTTGGTTATGCCGGTAAAGACATGTTGGCGAACTTTTTTGGTGGCTTGATGATTTTTACCGATCGGCAATTCACCGTGGGTGACTGGATCAGTTCACCGGACAAAAATGTTGAAGGTACCGTTGAACACATCGGCTGGCGAATCACACGGATCCGCGCGTTTGATCAACGTCCTTTATATGTGCCTAATGCGACGTTCGCGACTATTTCTGTGCTGAACCCATCCCGCATGACGCATCGTCGCATCAAAGCCGACATTGGCGTGCGCTATGATGACGTGGGTAGAATTAAAGGCATTGTGGATGACATCACAGCGTATTTAAAAAGTCATCCCGGCATTGACACTAATCAAACACTGTTTGTAAAGTTCGTCGAATTTGCCGCGTCTTCGCTAAATATACAGATATATACTTTCACCAAAACAAAAATGTGGATGGAGTTTTTAGACATTCAAGAAGAAGTCTTTTTGAAAGTCGCAGAGATCGTCGCAAGCCACGGCGCTGAACTCGCGTTCCCAACACGAACGCTAGAAATGCCCAAAGGCTTGTCCGTCGTAAAACAGTAAGAGAAACACAAGGGGTACAATAATGACACTGCAGAAAGATCTTGAAGAAGTTAATGCGCTGAAAGCTAAAGGACGCTGTTTGTACGATCAAGCCGCGATCGAAAAAGCCATTGATAAAATAGCTGCGAGCATGAAAGAAGAACTGGCCGACAAAATGCCGGTTTTTTTATGCGTCTTAAACGGTGCGATGGTTTTCATCGGCCAACTATTAACGCGATTAGATTTCCCTTTGCAAGTTAATTACATCCACGCCACACGCTACCAAGGCGAAATCGAAGGCAGCCACCTTCACTGGCGCGCAGAGCCAAGTATTTCTTTAGAAGACCGCGTCGTTGTTTTGGTAGAAGACATCCTCGACACCGGCTTAACGCTCAGTGCCATCATCAGCTATTGCAACGCCAAAGGCGCCAAAAAAATCTACACAGCCGCCCTCGTCGACAAAGACCGACCACGTGATGCAGGCGGCCTTGAAACCTGTGATTTTATTGGTTTAAACGTTGAGAATAAATTCTTGTACGGTTATGGCTTGGATTATAAAGATTTCTTGCGTAATGAGCCTGGGATTTTTGCGGTTGAGGGTTAAAGCTGCTTTTTTTAGAAAGAAAGCTGATTGTATGTTTGATCCCCATCGTCATTTTCTGAATTGCAACAACGCTGAAGTAGCTTGTACACGCCATATCCGATGAGTGCGCTTGGGGCGGCCTCGGCAAAAAAGGCGGCTACCACAAAGGCACAAAACAGAAAGCCTTGGAGTGTTGGGTTGTCGGTTAAGCCGCTGGCAAGCCACCATGCTGGAAGAACTGCGGCAAGTACGCCTCCTGTTAGGCATCCTACGCAAGTTAGGCTGCCGCCAACGATAGGGCGGCTGGCAGGAGATTCTTGTGAATAGTGGGTTGTTCCGGGGCGATAGTTAGTTGATGCTAGGATCAATGCTGTTGACTCGTTGTCTGGCTGCTGCATTCGTCCCCGTTGTTGTTGCCTCGGCTGAGTCGGTAGGTTCTGTGCCGCGTTTTGTTTTTCTTCTTCTGACTGAATCGTCATTGCTTCAAAACCACCTGCTGATAATAAGTCTTAGGCAGCAACAACCAAACTTTCCCACGATGCTTCATGCCACCTGCTTGCAATGCTGCAGTTTTACCTGTGCCAAAATAAATATCCCCACGGATCACGCCTTTAATGGCACCACCGGTATCTTGTGCGAGCATCAGCCGATTAAACGGGAGGGTTTTCGACAAGTCTTTAGGGTTAGGTACGCGTGTGGTGAGCCAAATAGGAAAGCCTAGAGGAATAACGTTATTATCAACAGCCAGCGAATAAGCCGGTGTTAACGGTACGCCTTGTGTGCCGATGGCGTCTGGGGTGTTGAGCAGTTGAAAGAACACGAAAGCCTTGTTCATTTCCATGATTTTTCTTGCGCGTTTAGGGTGCTTCATGAGCCATTGATAAATGTTTTGCATGGACAGGTATTTTTTTATGACCTCGTGATGGGCTAAAAACCAGCGGCCAATGGGGTAATAATTTTGACCATTGTCGCCATTATAAGCGAGCAATACGCGTTTGCCGTTCGGCAGGATCGCGATGCCTGAGCCTTGCGTTTGTAAAAAGAAGCGGTCGGGATAGTGTTGGGCATAGACCAAAACCTTGGCTTTGTTTTTCAATGCGCCACGGTTAATTTGTTTGCGCGTGATTCTATAAGGATAAAGTCGACCATGACGCAATCTCGCCGCAAGTTTCACGCCTTTTAAATCCATACGAAACATACCAAGCTTGGCGGTGACAAGGTTGGGCGGTCTTGCGTAAATAGGCACGTGGTATTTTTTGCTGTATTTATAGCTGACATTAATTTGAGGTAAGAAATACCCTGTAAAAAAACCTTCGTTGGTATCATGATCATTCAATGCGACCGGTTGAAACCAGTGTTGGAAAAAACGTCGCGTGGTGTAAGGTGTTACTTTTCGAAGCTTCATCGCAGCTTTGCACAAAGGCAGCCATCGTTTAACGGTCATGGGGAAAGAGAGTGTGCCTACTGTGGTGCTGGCGGGGATTTTTAAGAAATGGGCGCAAGAGCGTTTGAGTGCGTGAAAGCTTTGTTTTTGGGAGGTTTTTTGCCAGCTGGGCAGTTGCGCAAAGGTGGTTTTCGTGATGCTGAGTGATTTGTAAATACCCGATCCCGCAGTCAAAGTGGTCATGCTCGTGAGGAGGGTAAGTAGGATAGCCAGGTATTTTAACATCCGTTGTTCCGTCGGTTAATGCGCTTAATCAAAAAGAGCTTCATTATGACACACTAACTCCTTGATCTACAAAAGAATATTAATGCTTTGCTGAGAAAATAAATACTTTAATGATTTCAACAAGTTACAGATACTGCTTTTATTATCTTAGGAAATTATCTATACTTGGTAGGAGAGATAGATTACGTGCATAAGAACAAAGGTGCTGTATGAATAAACGATTAGATGAATCCAAATTATGGAACCCATCAAATCAGGATGATGATGACGACGACGGTGGTGAAGGCGGCGAGAGTGGCGGCGGCTTCTATGATCCCGGACGCCAGACGGTCGCGGTCGGAGAAATTCGCAAATTTGAAAGCCAATTCGGCGTCGTTGACGGCAGCACACACCGCGATTTAAACAACGAAGACGTTGCCGCGCTCATGGAAGAATTTGGCGGTTCCCTGGATGCCGCAGAAAGACACCCTCTACTTGCAGGCCAAGTCTACTTCAGCGGCGTTAGCGACACCCAAGAACGCCCCATCAACGAAGGCAATCTCGAAGCCGAAGAGCAATACGCCAAACAGTTAAGCAAATCCCCCAAATACCAGGAAATCTTGCGTAAGATCGCTGAGAAGAAAAATGAGAAGCGTTTGAAAAATGATCAGTCTATGCGGTTTTCGCGTTAGTCGCAGGTAGGTTCAATGGATGCCGCGATCAAGTCGCGGCATGACACCTTTTGGGGCGGTCATCCCGTTCCAGAACAGTTATCACACTCCAGCGCAGCTACTATTCTGCTCTAAAACTGTCATCCCGCGGCTTGACCGCGGGATCCAGAAACTTCAAATATTTAAAGTAGACGCCAGTCGTCTAATCGAGGATAATACCCCCCATGAACTTTTCATTTGCAAAAACCATCATTTACGGAACGCTTGCTCAAGTCCAATCGGCGGTGCAGGGTGGTTCTGATGTAAATGAGTTGGACGAATATGGTTATTATCCGCTGCTTGAAGCGGCCATTGCTAATAAAATGGACGTTGCTGAATACCTCTTAAGTGCCGGTGCAAAGGTCAATGTGCCTGATATGACGGGGAGAACGGCGTTGCATTGGGCGGTTGATAATGGCAATGCGGCGTTGGCGGATTTATTGTTGCGTCATGGCGCGAATGCGAATGCCTATACGGATTCCGGCCAGCCCGCGTTGGTGAAGCCGATCTTAAGGGATCAGGGCGAGTTAAAGCAATTGTTGTTTAAGCACCATGCAGACTTGGATTTTGCTAAAGATTATATCAATGCGAAATTATTGGGGCATTTGTTCAATTTGCGCGGCGTGGTTGATATTGTTGATTATAAGAAGCGATTCATTGAGTTAAGTTTTGAAGGCTTTTACCTTGAGTTTACGCTAAACGTTGTTTGCCATTCCTTTTATCATTTTGTCATGCACTACGCGAACCGCGCGTTTCGTCGGTTTCAATTTTATTTGAGAAAAATCGTGGATGTTGTCGGGAATGCAGCAGAGCTTGTTCAATACCAGCAATACAGCATCGATCGTAGCCAGTACCGCGATCGTATTCATTATTTATTATCGAAACCCATCAAGCTTTTGCCCGTCGCTTATGAAGGCCATGGCATTAGTTTTATTCATTCGGGTGATATATGGGTGCGCATTGATCGTGGCGAATATGGTCGTCAGCATGGTTGTGTGAACTTTTATCGTATCGGCAATCCTTCGGCGGTGAACGAGAATTTTTTGTTTAATCTGTTGTACGTCAAGCATACCAAAGCCTTTATCACCAAAGACATTGATACCAAATTACGCTTAATTCCCATCGCGCAAATGCCGATCGAAGCGCAATCAACGGGCAACTGTTCTTGGGCGAACGTTGAAGCGGCGATCCCGGCGTTGTTTTTTATTATGCTGCAATCTAAATTTCATTTTGACCCTTCTCAAGGCATTTTCACAAAAAACCGTGTCGCGAGTTTGCAGGTCTATCGGGCATGGTTGAAGTGGTATAAAGATCGAGAAGTTAAAGCGTGTATTGACGCATTTCACTCGGCGTCAGATGCGAGAAAAGCCTCTAAGGCGTCTATTTTAGGCGCGATCTTAATGCAACGATGCCATTTTGAAAACTTCAGAACCATTCACCGCGTGGAACAAATGCTCACTATTCTCACGGAAAAGAAGTATAGCTATATTCTAAGGAGTTACTTAGATGCGTATTGCGAACCGAAGCTGACACCTGCTGGGCGCAATCTGCGTGAGGTGTTGGAGAGCCATGGGATTGATCCGGATTTGGTTTGAGAGATATTATGATGCTTTTTAGTCGAGATAAAATTTATGAAGAGCAGATGTTGTCGCGCCATAAAAAATTGCTACTGTTTTTGAATGACTTTAACAAAAAGAAAGAAATATGGACAGTTATTGAAAGCTATGCAATAGAGCGTATTTTGCAATTGTTTCTCGATGCATTGGTTGCTCTATCGAGATATATTGTTCAGGTATGCTATCAGGAGTCTATTGGTCGCTCGCGGAACCCCATTAAATTTTTGAGAAGCCGGAGTGAAATTCCACAGGCTGATTTTGAGACATTAATGAATGTTATTGGTTTTCGTCATGTTTTGGTGCATGACTATCTTGAAGTGGATAGAAAACAAGTGCGCAGTATCGTGATAAAAAAAGAATATCAAATTGTCGATGATTGGTTTATGAAATGGCATGATGCTTTACAGCAAGGTTAAGGGCCTTCATATTTCGAACTGTTTTTCTGTTTCTTTTTCGGGCAAAAATCATTTTGGCAAGTGGGGGTGCTTTCTGATAGAATCGCGCCCACGATAATATAATGAGAAAATAATATGCTTGCGCTACTCCTCGCTCAATTGGCTCAACAGGCTAACCAGCTGGCTCAACAGCCCATTGTTCTTGCCTACCAGCCACCTATTCTAACCCCCGAGCTTTCAAGTAACATTCCTTATCCGGCTGAGTCTTATGCGCTTCTTGAGAAGATGCTGACCAAAGTGTTTTTTGAAACAGCCGATCATCCGATAACTGCTATTAAACAAGGGGTCACGCAATTTATTACAAATGCCCGGACGGCTGATGACGGCGGCGCACATCATTATTCTCTGGCTAAATTGGTTGCTAAGAAAGCTGAGCAGCATTTAGAGCTCTCGCCTACGGATAAACAGTATATCTATGCGCAGTTAACCCAAGGCGCAAATATAGCCGGATACACCAAAGAAGCAATTATCTATGGTAAGCGATACACTAGGCTTGCAGCAAAACAATTCAAGCGAAATGATGACTATACTTCTTCAAGCTACCAAACAAGCTACCATTTTTCACATGCGCTTTATATAGAGGGCCGGATCGCTCATAGCCATAGTGTTTTGCTCACCATGATAGCAGCTGTTGAGAACAATCCAGCGCTGCTTAATGACTATGAGAACAAGCATTTACAAAAACTTTTTTTAACGGTGAATAATAAGCTTGCGTTTAAAAATGCGCTGAAACATTATGATCAGCAAGAGTATCAAACTGTTTTGAAAATTTTAGATGCGCCATTAGCCAACTTGGAAGAGTGGAATGTAAAACACCGGGGATTGATTATTGCATCACGCATTCATCTTGGGCACACGCAAGACGAAAGGTTTTCTGCGCTTGTAGAGGTCTATTTAAATGATGCAAAGCAAAAAGGGGAAATTTTCGAGATTGCACATCGCCAGCTAATTCGACTTGAAACACAAAATAATCAATATAAAAAAGCTTATTCGCTGTTAAATGTATTGCTAGGCAAGTTTGGCATTGAAACGTTGCAAGGTTTTCCCATGTTTCAAGACCTTGTGATGTTTTCTGACGTTTATTTTGAAAATGGACATTATAAAAATGCGAGCTATTGCGCGAAAACTGCTTGCGATGTTTATGATGACCTTGACCATTTATCGTCAAATGACAGGAAAGCAGCTAAGCAGTTGCTGGGAAAAGCTAGCGATATTCTCTTCGAGTCAACAAAAGCGTTACCCCCGGAGTGGAAGGATTATTGGTTTATTTTGAAAGCGGGACTTGGTGGTGCGGCAAGTGATTTTTTGCAGGATGTGAAGGGTAATGCTGTTCCGCTTATGGGGCTAGTGGCGGCATTGGCCTCTTATTCGCCGCTTCGGCGTCTTTATGGAAATTGGCGCATATCAAAAGGAAGGACTCAAAAGAAATTGTCGCCGAAGTCAAAGCAAAAACAAAATAAGAAAAAAATACAGAAGGTTTCTGTATCTACAGTCACGCATCAAGATAAAACTAAAGCTAAAACTAAAGCTAAAGCTAAAGCTAAAGCAATGCCCGTACCAAATATACCAAAGTTAACGCCTAAACATAAATCTAATACTCCAAAGAGGTTACCCCGTGTTGTAATAAGCAGTCGACCAAATCAACCTAAAGGCAAGGAAAACATCGAATCAAATGGCATAGTGAATGGTGACGGACCAGCCCCTAAGTCACCTTCAAAAAAGAAACTTAAGCGGAAGAACGCACCGTTTTTAGAACCCGTTTTTAATATTAAAAATAAAATCAAGGAGCTGCGCCTTGCGAAAAAAAGCAAGCCGTCATCTTATTATCATTTTGCTATGGCGTATTTGTTGAATGCGTTTTTTACAGCGATTCATTCATTGCCAAAGGATTGCGAGATAAGCTCTCCCTTTGATACGCCTCAGGAGATTAGCGGGTTTGCTACGTTACTTCTTGTGGATACAGGCGTGCTTGATGCGCTGGTCGAGAAGGTGGCTTTTCCCAAGAAGTGCACGCTTGGGCAGGTGGTGAACGATGAAGCCATTGTAAAAAACGCCGCTTTGTTAAAGGAGTGTCCCAAAAATATTTATGAAGAATGCCTTATAAATGTTTTTGAGAAGATAGGCCGGTCTGTTTTGTTCAATGCGTTGCCTCAAAGTTATTCAGAGGCCTCTCAAGTTTTTTGTTTTGCTGCTAAAATGCTATTGGCGCTCTTATATAAGAATGTGAGCAATAAAGACTGGAAAGCAATTGTTAAAAATTATCCCAATGCTGATCGGTTGATCTATGGTTCCTCATTTCAAGGTGTAGATCGTTTTGTAGAAAGTAAATTGCGATCTTTTGTTCAGAGCGACTCACCGCTGCGTACCAAGAAAACGCAGCTTTTTTTGTGCGATAATGTGGGGTACCTCGAGGCGACATCTATGTTGTTTTGCAATTCACGTGTTTATGAAGAAGCTTGGATAGATCTCGAAGTCCGGAAGCAACAACAATCGAAGTCAAGAAAGAAACTTTTTGCTGAGCTGATCGCCGCGGTCAAGCGACGGAACGCCGCAATCAAAACTCCGCATGCTTCGGCGTCCGAGGAAACGCAATCACATCGCGTACGTTGTTAACGCCGGTCACATAACTAACCAGCCGCTCAAACCCAAGCCCAAACCCCGCATGAGGCACGCTGCCATAACGGCGTAAATCACGGTACCATCCGTAATCTTCGGGATTAATGCCACAGGTTTTCATGCGTTGGTCCAAGACATCCAGTCGTTCTTCACGCTGGCTGCCGCCGATGATCTCGCCAATGCCGGGTGCTAGCACATCGAGTGCGGCAACGGTTTTTTCGTCGTCGTTCATGCGCATGTAAAAGGCTTTAATGTCTTTGGGGTAATTCATCAGAACGACTGGTTTGCCGACGAGTTCTTCGGTGAGGTAGCGTTCGTGTTCGGATTGTAAATCTAAGCCCCAGTGGATGGGGAATTCGAATTTCTTTTTGGTGTTTTCTAGTGCTTTAACAGCATCCGTGTAATCCATATGTTCAAACGGTTGGTTGATGATGCTTTCTAAGCGTTCGATACATGTTTTATCCACTCGTTTTTCAAAAAAGGCCATGTCATCAGCGCGTTCATCCAGCGCGGCTTTGCAGCAATAACGCAGCATATCTTCGGCGAGTTTGGCATCATCTAAAAGATCTGCAAATGCGATCTCTGGTTCGACCATCCAGAATTCAGCCAGGTGACGGCTGGTGTTGGAATTTTCAGAGCGAAACGTTGGGCCAAAGGTATAAACTTTAGAAAGCGCTAAACAATAAGCTTCGGCATTGAGCTGGCCTGATACGGTTAAAAACGTTTCTCGACCAAAAAAGTCTTGGCTGAAGTCAATGTTGCCTTGAGCGTCGCGAGGTAAATTAGCGAGATCCAACGTGCTCACACGGAAAAGCTCACCCGCACCTTCGCAGTCGCTTTTTGTGATGATGGGTGTATGAATCCAGTTAAAACCTTGTTCGTTAAAAAACCGATGAATCGCTTGTGCCAGGCAGTTTCTCACACGCGTCACGGCGCCGATAATGTTGGTGCGTGGTCGCAAGTGCGCGTGTTCGCGTAAATGTTCCATGGTGTGGCGTTTCGGTGAGATGGGGTAGGTTTCAGGATCGTCGACCCAGCCAATTACGTTGACATGAGTAGCTTTAATTTCTACTGATTGACCTTTCGCCGGGGATTCAACCAGCTCGCCTTCAATGATTACCGAGCAGCCAGCAGAAAGCTTTTGGATTTCATCGGTGTAATTAGTTAAATCATTGGGGGCAACCACTTGAATCGGTGCATGGCAAGAGCCGTCATAAACAGCAAGAAAAGAAAATCCGGCCTTTGAATCGCGTCGTGTGCGTATCCAGCCTTTAATTTTCACTTGGTCGCCAGGCATGACGTTTCGTGCTTCAGTGAGCGATTTGATTGCGTAGTGTTTAATCATCAAGTGATCCTAGGTTTAAATTATTAAGAAAATAATAAGCAGGTAGGCATTGAATGTTTTCAAATTTACCAGTGTAACTATTTGATATTGAAGAGATTATCATGATTAGACAAATTTGTCCAATGGGCATTGGACAAATTTGTCTAATGGCCAGGCCGGATTAGCTACCTTCATCAAGCAATTCAGCTTTTTCAAGCTCGCATTTTTCAGGTGACTCCAGCTCGACGTTCTCAATTTTTTGAAATCGTGTCGTGATTTTCTTGGCGGATGTATGGATTTGTACAACATCTTGATTTGCCTGGTTGATGTGCTTTGCGAGATTATCCATACGACCTTGGAAGCGTTCAAAGTCTTTGGCTAATGAGCCTAGATGTTCGCGGATGATATGCACCTGCTTGCGGGTTGCATCATCTTTAATGACGGCACGTGCCGTGGTTAAGATCGCCATCATCGTCGTCGGTGAGGCGAGCCAGACTTGTTGCTGTTGCGCGAATTCTACAAGATCAGGATAGCGCGCATGAATCTCCGCAAAGACTGCCTCTGCAGGGATAAACATCATAGCACCGTCTGCCGTTTCACCGTTAATAATGTATTTGGAGGCAATATCTTTGATATGCTTTTTAATGTCTTGACGGAATTGACGTTCAGCAGCCTGGCGATCGGCGTCGCCCAAGCTGCGATCAATGATTTTACGGTAAGATTCCAAGGGGAATTTTGCATCAATCGCGACATTGCCCGTGGGCGCCGGTAAAAATAACATGCAGTCAACGCGTGTGCCGTTGGACAGGGAATGCTGCAGCGAGAAGTGATTTTCAGGCAGCATGTTACGAAGCAACGAACTAAGCTGCACTTCGCCAAAGGCGCCCCGTGCGCGTTTATCCGCGAGAATTTCCTGTAGACTCACAACGTCAGTCGAAAGCTCAGTGATTTTTTGCTGCGCCGCATCAATCAAGGCAAGCCGTTTAATGATGTCATGAAAGGTGTTATTGGTTTTTTCAAATCCTTCGGTTAAGCGTTTATCAACTTGACCGCTAATGTCTTTGAGATGTTCACTCGTTTTTTCAGTAAGCTTGTCGACGCGTGTGCCAATAGTTTCACTGGCGTGTTGAAGCCCTTTTTGCAGGCTGAGCTGCAGTGCTTGTAAGCTTTCAATTTGACGTTTATCAAAGCGATGGCGATGTTCGTTCAAGCCGTGTGTCGTTTCTTCCTTGAACGTGGTGAGGTCACGCTGTTGCGCAAAACGTTGATCTGCCAGTTTTTCCAGCAGTTGAGTTTGTAGCTGGTTCATGCTCTCTTGAAACAGCCGATCAGAAGCACGGGTACGTTCTTCTAGTTTTTGCTCGTGTTCTTGAAGCATTTTTTGGGATGCTTTCGCTGATCTGGATAGATACAGCAGCAAAGTCGCCAAGAGGTTGGCGGTTAGCAGGCCGATGATGACAAAGAAAAGGGTCGGCATTGTGAGAAATCCTCGGTGGTTGGTAATATTGCAGCCGAAATTGTAATAGAAATCAGTGATTTTAGCTAGGCAATATTGTTGCTTTGAGGGACTTTTGAGGCGATGCTCTTCTAGTATTGCCTGCCTATATTGAGTTTCATTAAATGTGCTATTGAGTACTTGGGGTGTCCGATTTTAAGCTTTTCAAAACTATTTCTGGCAATAGTTTTGAAAGACGCTATAATGAGTACTATGAATACTCGTTATAAAAGTAAAATAAACCTTTTGGTTCGCGATTGGCCGAAAGGAACTGTGGGGACGCAGAGATGGCTGAGCTCTCGTAGCATCAGTCGTTCTTTGGCACAACGTTATTGCATCAGTGGGTGGATAGAGCGTCTTGGGCAGGGGGCTTATCAGCTAGCAGGTGATAAGCCAGGATGGATGGGCGCGGTTTATGCATTGCAAAGCCAGCTTGAGTTTAAATTGCATGTAGGGGCGCAAACGGCATTAGAGCTGCAGAATTATCGTCAACATGTGCCACAAAATAAAGGCCAGCCGACCTGGTTGTTAAAGAGCGTCAAGGAAAAACGATCTTTACCCAAGTGGTTTTCGACGTGTTTTATGAAAACCAATAATGTCCATTGTATGACACGTTCTTTGTTTGATGATGATTCGTTGAGTCTTGAGTTATTGAAGGTCGGGAATTATGAGCTAATCGTGTCGACACCTGAACGTGCCGTATTGGAATATCTCAATCTGGTACCTAACCATTTTTCCTTTGAGCAAGCTCAATTTTTAATAGAAGGAATGATGACATTACGGCCAGCATTATTACAGTTATTGCTTGAACATTGCACATCAATCAAAGCAAAACGATTGTTTTTGGTGTTGGCGGAGCATGAAGGACATCCTTGGTGGAGCGAGCTTAATGTTAAGAAGCTGGTGCTAGGTAAAAGTAACTTGACAATAGGTAAAGGTGGTTATTATTATCCACATTATCATATATCTTTGCCGGTGAGTCTTGGCACTCACGAGGGTTATTCCAACAATGACGAATCATTACCATGACACCTACTTACAACAAGTGCGTTTATTGGCGCGCCTTCTGATATCCGTTAATAAAGAAAAAACGTTTGCTTTAAAGGGTGGCACAGCCATTAATTTTTTTATCAGAGATTTGCCTAGATTATCTATAGATATCGATTTAACTTATTTGCCACTACAGAATCGCAAAACGTCTTTAGAAAATATTGAAGCGAGCTTGTTGCGTATTCAGTTGGATATTGAGCGGCATAATCGAGGTATTGTCATTACTCATAAGCGAGCTAAAAACCAGCAATTGCAAAAGCTTATTGTTGGTCGAACAGAACGCATAAAAATAGAGCCAAACGAAGTATTAAGAGGCAGTGTTTATCCGACTGAATTCAGACCGCTCTCTTCAAAAGCGCAAGCGTTATTGGGCATGGCTGTTGGTGAGATTCAAACACTTTCTCTCGAAGACTTATACGCTGGAAAAATTTGTGCGGCCTTAGATCGCCAACATCCTAGAGATTTATTTGATATCCATTTGTTGTACCAAAATGAAGGTATTACTGATGACATGCGTACTGCTTTTGTCATATATCTAGCGAGCGGCCCGCGGCCGATGTCTGAATTACTACAGCCGCATCGTTTGGATCAATCCGCTATATTTAAAAGCGAATTTCTTGGCATGACGAGCGATCCAGTCAGTTATGATGAGCTGGTGCAAGTTAGAGAGCGGTTGATTCGAGATATTAATCAGAGGTTAACGACTGAAGAGAGGCGCTTTTTACTTTCTGTAAAAGAAGGTGAGCCTGATTATAGTTTAATGCTATTTAAACATTTGGAGCAATTGCCGGCATTACAGTGGAAAGTAATTAATGTTCGAAAAATGGAGAAGAATAAGCGAAGAGATGCGTTGAATAAATTAAGAGCGGCGTTAGATATTTGAATCTGAGAGTGTGATGTGCCTTATTTTAACCTTAAAAAGACGATTGATAGGGCGAAAAATCTATACAGCCAACCTATCCTTTTCCCGACTGAAATCAACCTGATGATGGCCCTGGTGCTTCTCGCCTGTCTGGGTGTTTGTTGATCGATCTATTGCTCTCGTTTTGGTTGTCAGGTTTAAATAAATTTGAGTTACTGCTTTTCTGGTTTTTATAAGATGTCGCACCGGAGAGGTCATGGATTAATTGCTGGATCTCGTCACCATAATTTTTTAGCATATTAATGGTGAATACTAAATTGCTAGCTTCTACTATTTCATTTAAATTTTTAGCTTTTATTTCATTATCGTTATCATGAGCAAGGTTGCCTCGCGTGAGTTCCAGTAGGTTCCAATCTTCTAGCTTGAAAGAAATGCCATTATGTTTCTTCACTTCTTCAAACAAAACAATGATAAACATTTTAACTTCATTGCCGAATAGTAAATCCGTCACCTCTTTTTCGTTCGTGAGATCTGACCATATATTTTTTAGTATCGTGGCGACTGGTTTCGCGGGAATGAAGGAGCTTGATCTGTTGTATCGTTTGTTATCGACCTCCACCATCTTTTTATTGTTTTCCCAAGACATGAATCGATTATTGGATGAGCTTGTATAAGCGTTCATGTTAAAAGTCTCGTGGATTTTATGGGCAATCGAGCCTTTTTTATTGTCGTCTAAAAAATCATGCTCTATATACTTACACAACGCTTTATCTGTCATTGCAATAACATCGTGCACCATTGTATTTGTTAAATCATTGATATTCCTGAACTGCTGGTGCACTTTTTTAGGGGCTATAGTCTGAAATATCCGTAATATTTGGATGAGCAAATATTTGTGAGGAAAATACCCGTACCTTGGTTTTAGCGCGCCGTTATAAATTGTTTGAAGTTGCTTGAGGATCTCGACAAGCTGTTCAACGCGCGCTTGTTTTGTTGTGTTAAGTTTATTGCCTTGTCTAACATGTTTGTACTTGGGCATTGAAGTCGGCGCTTTGTTGATAGCGTTAAGTGTCATGTTCGTTGGGCGAGGATATCCTATAGAAAGACCCGCTTTCTTTCGAGCATCTGCTTTAGCGTGCTCGATAGCAACTTCTAAGCCCGGGGTTTTATCGCTATAATCAACTTGAGAAGGCTCGTATTGCGAGTGCTTATTCTGTTCTTCCTCATTCCTTGGCGCTTTTTTCTTTCCTCGCGACCGTTTTTGAATCGGGTGCGAAGTTGATGAAATTTGGCTTGTTTTCGATGCGACGCTATTTTGCCCTGTCACAGAAGGTGAGCGTGGGGGAGGTGCAATACTAGCTGAGTTTGAACTTGAGCCTGAAGCTGAAGTCGGCACTTGATGTTGCTTCAATTTTTTAATATAGGCATCAATAGTGGTAGCATCATCGTTGGATATATCGATACATAGCAAGCACGTTTCCTTTCGTTGTAGTTTGTTGGAGAAACCTTGGGAGATTTTAGTTTTCAAGACTGTTTTTAGTGGTCCGGGGAGCTGCCAAAAACTAGTGTCAGCGCTGATGTTTATGACGCCATTTTTGTCAATAGTACAAGCTAAGCTGCTCTCTTGTTTAGACGCATACTCGCTACAGAGCGCTTTCACTATAGGCTTCAACAAAGTCGTAAAGTCTTCTCTTTTATTTTGAAGTTTTTTCTTAATAGCCAATATTTTTTGTTCTTCTTCTTCTTTTATTGCCAATAGTTGTTTGTTTTTTATATCAGCAACACATTCTTGAGAGGCGTTATAGACTAGATCTTTAATATCTTCTTGCAATACCGTCAAAGATACTTTGGTTTTAGCGTTAAGTTTGTTGTTAAGCAGTTTCTTAGTCTTGGTTAATAAGTCTGCTTTCTCACTAAGGAGAAGGTGAAAAGTAGAGCCATTTAAGTTAACCTCGTCACTGTCTGGTTCCCTTGACCAGCTAAGGCCCACCGTCACAATATTGCCGTCAACTGCGACAGATTGTTTTTTGCCAAATACGTCGGTCAATAGTGTTTTTAGCGACGAAACAAATTTTTTATTGAATTTATTTTGTTTATGTTGCCCGGATTTTGCCGTCTTTACAGGCGCCGTGTTTTGTTTTTTATTTTTGTTAAAACGTATTTTTCTGATTTTTTGGATCACGACCAATAGTAGGATAGCCGTTATAAGAAAAGTATAGATCTTGCGCCATATCGTTTTTTCATTTGGGCTTGTGCGTGCTTTGGCAAGCGCGTTGTGCAGACGGTAGGATTTGTAACTCGCCAGGGCTTCATTTTTTTTACCTTGTTCAAATAAAACATAAGTTAAGATATTAAAGCAATCAGTGAGATGCTTCAGTTGTCCTGTTGATGTTGGGCTATAGGCGTTATCAGTAAGATAGTTTCTCAAGTGGTTCGTTATTATATTTTCAGCAATGGCATGATTTCCTAACGTAGAGTGGGCTCCTGCAAAAAGAACGGGATCCTTTGCCGAATCTTCATATTTTAAGACAGCACGTGATTGCTTGCGATCAACAAGAGCCACGTTTTTTTTGTAGATCCTACAATCATTCTCCATGGCGGCCTGAGACTCTGATCCTTTTAAAGTCTCGAGTTTGGCAAAACGGTTTTCAAAGATAACTTTAATCATTTTAACAATATCTTTGCTGCCGTTTTGCATTATTTTATCTTCGCTTGTAAAGCAAGGAATCAGTGCGCGGTGAAAGTTTAGATCATGTGCGCGCAGTTCGTCGGATTTGGCGCCACGAAGCACGGCAAGTTTATGTTGAGTCCATAGCAGCATTAATTTTGCAGAATATAAGCCTGATTTTTGTTTTTCATTCAGTTGGTCTGCGATACTATGTCTGTGCGCTAAGCTTTTAGGTTGAGTCAAGTGCTTTACAAATAACTTCAAGCAGTCCGCTGCTTCATTCAAGTTCTCCAGTTGTTCGTTTTTATCAGTGGAATTGTTGAATGCTTTAATGTGGGCATAGGCAAGGAGATTTAGGTGTAGTTCGGGTACGGCAGTTCGATTTTTTCCAGAAGCAGAAATAAACAAACCAAGGTCATAATATGTAACGCTTATAAAACATAGTATTTTCCGCGTATAGCGGTCATTTTTACCTTTAGATACAGCGTTCAAAATACGCGCCTGCTCCAAAAGAATATTTTGAGGATCAAGAAAACAGGAAAAAATAGCAGTGTCTTTTTCGAGAGCTTTAATCGTAAGAGGATAAAAGCCATTGATAAGCTGTTTTTCAAACGTTATATTTTTAAGATTGATGGGGTCAAGCTTCGCCATCCGCTGTCTTAGCTTGGGAGTAAGCACGTCCTTCACTACCTGAGTAGTGCGCAGTCTTGTAGCCGGGTTGTGATTGAGGTCTTTTATGTCACGACGGTCAAAAAACGTTTTCATGAAAAATAGTTCTACCATTGCCAAGTGTTGGAGGATGCTTTTTGCATGAAGGCTTTTGGATGCCTGATATTTCTCACTTGTGTTTATTATGTTTCTTGCTATAGGGCGAAGAGATTCCTTGTTTGTTAGATCACCCTTTTGTTGTTTGTCAAAAAAAAGAAACGAAGCTTTTATTGCTGAATATTCATCGGGTAAGTTATGTTTGTTGAAATAATTTTCCCAATTTCCCTGTTGATAATGGCTCAACAAATCCATCAATATTGACGTGTCAATGCCAGGAAGAGGAAGGTAAAGATAAAACAAACAAGCGGGATGGAACAAAGCTTGCAAGACCTGTCCCGCGACCTCCCTGTTTTGCAATAGGGGTGTTTTTTCTAGAATTTCGTGAAGGATGGGAGGTGGCTCTAACGAAGATGGCGCGTCCAAGCGAGAATAAACCAGATAAGTCCAAGACCCGTAATAGAAGGCTTTCACGTATTGTTTCTGTTTATAATATGCGTTTGCAACACGGGTGAGCAAGGCAGGAAAGATTTCTTTCTTGCTTGCCTCACGTATATCAAGCATAGGCGCTAGATTTTCCCACGCCGCTAAACTTTCCTGTGAGGTTTCTGGATGTTGTTTTAAGCGATTAGCTATTATCTTAAGCATTTTAACCGGATTGGTAGGTATATCAGCGATAGTTTCTGTATCCAAGAAAGGTAGATGGTGAAGCTTTTCCGCGGGATAGCCTTCTTGTTCTATTAGGAAGTTTTGATCCGTCTCAGGAGAGAGGGGTATATTCGTTAATATGCTGGTGTTGTGTAAAACGGTTGTATTAACGCCTCCATCTTGTCCGTAATCAGTGCTCCTGGCCCAGGTGAGGGGCAGATTAGACATAAACATAATGATGTAATATAACCAATGTCGTCGAGGTATGCTTCGCTGGGTAGGTAAATATCGTATAAACTGATTGAGCAATATCAATGGGTATGGATAGAGCGGGGTAGAGGTATTTTGATGGCTAGCGTTATTCGGTATTGAATCCACTTTCTTGGACAAAGATGCCTTTCTCCGTAGAGCGCGCTCAAGGTCCTTTATCTGCCGTTCACGCTGGTGCCGGATGTTTTTCTGGGTCGGCGGCAAGTTTTTGTGTAACATTTTATTAGAAGCTGATCTCGGCATCTTATTTTCCACCTCTGATATTATTGTTGCAAGCCAGACATTGGTTCGTAAGTGTACAGAGCATGAGTTTGTTTTGCAATAGAAAACCGGCTATTCCAGCATTTTTAATGGGACAGCCGTGAGGCCCATGCTTGAACATCCGCAAAGGAATTCAGGTTAGCAAACCCATCCTTTTCCCAACTAAAATCAACCTGATGATAAGCCTGGTTTTCGAGCCAAAGCCTAATAGCATTTTCCTGGTTTTCCAGGGCGATAACCAGTGATGCTAAATGCTCCTTCGTTAACAACAAAACACCCGACTGCAACCGTTTCCCGTCAAAAGGTACCTGCAGGTCAATTTGCGTTGTTTCGCGTGCGTGCAAGAGTTTTGCGACAAGGTTGCTCGGCAATAGCGGCATATCGCATGGAATGGTGATGGCTAGATCCGTATCGACGTGAGGCAGGCAGTTGACGATGCCCGTCAATGGGCCTTGGTCTTTGAATTGTGTATCAGCGATGACGGTGTGGCCGAGTTGTTGGTATTGTTCAATATTGCGATTGGCATTAATGATGACTTGGTCGACTTGTGGGGTGATGCATTCGAGCACGTGTTCGATCATGGGTTTATTTCGAAAAGAAAATAAGCCCTTGTCCGCGCCATCAAGACGCGTGGCTTGTCCGCCTGCGAGAATAATCGCGGTGACAGAAGGTTTATGGTGTTGGTTCAACCCAGTATTCATGATCGTCGGTAATCTCTTTTTTCCAGAAGGTGACTTGTTTTTTTAAGGTTTCTAAAATGAATTCGCACGCTTGAAACAAGCCGCGGCGATGAATGCCGGCTACAGCGATGAAGACGATATTATCACCGGGATAGAGCTTGCCTACGCGATGAATGATGGTGATATCGTTAATGTTATCCCAGCGTGTTTTCGCTTGCTTGGCGACATCGTGTAACTGGTTGGTGGTCATTTCGGGGTAGTGTTCCAATTGCAATGCGCGCACAGGTTCATCTTTCGCGAAATCACGTACCGTGCCAAGAAAAGAGACCACAGCACCGAAGTGATTTTTTTTGATGGCGTTTAGTTCTTTGTTAACGTCAAAGTCGTCGTATTGAACGGTGATCATTTAGCCTCCGCTCATGGGTGGTAGAAAAGCGACTTCATCGTTAGCGTTTAATGACGTTTTTTGGTCTTGCTGTATTTGAAAATTAATAGCAACGGAGATAGAAGGGGTGTCAGGTGCAAAATAGGCTGCCCAGAGTCCGCCGCGGCTTGCTAGATGCTGTTTTAGCTTTTCGATGGTGGCGGTCTTATCCGTCAAGTCGATAGGCTCACCTTGGGTTTCTAATTTTTCTGCGAGTAATGCAAAATATTTTACATCAATTTTTATTGTAGTCATCACTTTGCCCCCCGGTTTTTTTGACCAAATGTAAATGATTAATTTCGATGGTGCGATCCACGGCTTTGCACATGTCATAAATGGTTAGTGCAGCGACGCTTGCTGCTGTCAGCGCTTCCATTTCTACGCCGGTTTGCGACGCTGTTTTGCATTGCGTCGTAATAATGACAGATTGTGCATCGTGCATCAGTTCAAAATGAACCTCAATGTGATGTAGTGCAATCGGGTGACACAAAGGAATCAGGTCGGAGCAGCGTTTGGCAGCTTGAATACCTGCGATTTTGGCGACGGTTAATACGTCCCCCTTTTTATGCGTGTGCTCGACGATGTTAGTAAATGCTATTGCATTTAATTTCACGACGACCTTCGCGATGGCGGCACGTTCTGTGACAGGCTTGTCAGTGACGTCTACCATGCAGGCTTTACCGTTTTTATCAACGTGGGTTAATTCATTCATAAGCGCCTCTAATAAAATGCCGGTGAAGGAATGAAGGTTACACTGTCACCTTTTGCGATGGTTTGTTGGGGTGGGACTTTAATGAGCCCATTCGCCCAAGCTGCCGAACTCAATACGCCCGAGCCTTGCTTGGGGTAAAGTGTGGCGGTGCCATCTGCATGATAACGTGCGCGTAAATACTCTTCGCGTTTACAAGGTTTTGGCCAATCAAAATTAGCGCGCACCTGAAATGTTGGTATTTCTATTGCGCTGCAACCTTGTGTTGCCAGGATAAAACGACGTGTAAATAAAAGAAAGGTAACATAAGCCGAAACAGGGTTGCCCGGCAAGCCAAAGATCGGTGTATCTTGAATGTAGCCAAAAGCAATCGGTTTACCTGGCTTAAGATTGACGCGCCATAACTCAAGGCGACCCATGTCTTCCATCAGGTTTTTCACATAATCTTTATCGCCGACAGAAACGCCGCCGGTGCTGATGATGATATCGGTTGTTTCAGCAAGCTTTAATAGGGTTTTTCGAAGTTGATCAGGTTCATCGCTGACGTTGCCGCTATCAATGATTTCGCAGTGAAGTTGTTGGAGCAGGCCTGTTAAAAAATAATGATTGGAATTATAAATCTTGCCGGGCGTTAATGTATCGCCGGGTTGAATCACTTCATTGCCGGTGCTCAAAAGACCGATGCGCAAAGGCTTGAAAACGAGGACATCGCTGGTGCCTACCGATGCGAGCAAGCCCAATTGTGCGGCCGTTAACGACGTGCCCTGCGTTGCAATAATCTCGCCTTGTTGAATGTCTTCACCTGCTTTGCGCACATTAGCGTATTCAGAAGGGTGTTGTTTAATGGTAACTTGATCATCGCTTGCTTCGCAGTTTTCTTGCATAACCACAGTATCAGCATTGGAAGGTACCACGCCACCTGTGAAAATCCTTGCGGCTGTACCGGCTGCTAATTCCGTTGGTACAACGCCTGCCGCAAGGTATTGCGATACGGGTAACGTCGTTGAATCAGCCGTTTTATCCAGGTCGCAAAAACGAAACGCATAACCGTCCATTGCACTATTATGAAACGGCGGCACATTCATCGTGGATCGAACGTCTTCGGCAAGTACGCGATTGCATGCGTTAATTAGCGCTATTTTTTCCGTCGTTGTCGTCGCCTTAGCGTGCGCTACTATTTTTTCTTGGGCGGCGGTAACGTCAATTAACTGGCTCATGTTATTCTTTAAACCTTGGTAGTAGTTTAACAAAGTTGCAGGGTTTTACGCGGCTATCAAGCTGTGGTTCTAATATTTTTTCCCATGCAGTCTTGCAAGCATTGTTTGAACCAGGGCAGCAAAATACCAAGGTACCGTTGGATAACCCGCCAATGGCGCGAGACTGAATGGTTGACGTGCAAACTTCATCATAAGAAAGCATACGAAACATTTCACCAAAACCTTGAATAGGCTTATCAAATAACATCGAGACAGCTTCTGGCATGACATCGCGTCCGGTTAAGCCCGTGCCTCCGGTTGTAAGGATCACTTGTATTTCGGGGCTAGCAATCCAGTGCGCCACTTGCGCGCGGATTCTGTAGATATCATCGATTAATAATTTCTTCTCAACCAAGCGATGCCCGAAACCGGTCAGTGCATCCACCAGGTATTTTCCTGATGTATCGGTGGATTCATCGCGTGTATCAGACACGGTAAGTACGGCACAATTTAATCGAACAAAATCAGCGTTATTGGTTTCAGTCATTCTTAACCTCCAGTGACATTCATATGACGTTTAATATAGGGTGATTGGTGAAATTGCATCACTTGAAAATGATGTTCTTTGGGTTTGTGTGCGATGGTATCATGGATGGCTTGCACAATATCGGCTTTTTCCGCGTTGTTTTTGACAAGCTGCCCCAGGTCTGTGTAGCCTTGATCGCCAAGGCACGGGTAAAGGTGGCCGTTGCAGGTGAGGCGTACGCGGTTGCAATTATGGCAGAAGTTATTGCTCAGTGGTGTGATGAAGCCGAGCATGATGCCAAGTTCTTCGGCGTAATGGTAGCGCGAGGGGCCATTGGTTTCTTTGGTTTTGGGTGTGAGCCGTAATCGTTTTTTTAATCGTTGTAATAGTTGCGAGACGCAGGGGTGGGCAAAATCGCCTTTGAAATCATCGAGCTGGCCGATGGGCATCATCTCAATGAAGGTGACATTTAAGTTGCGCTCCGCTGCCCAGTTGATTAGCTTCATCACCGCGTCATCACTTGTGTTAGGCAGGAAGATGGAGTTGATTTTGACCTCTAATCCGGCCTCTTGTGCCGCTTGAATGCCTGTCAAAACTTCGTGTAATTTGCCATTGCGAGAAACGTGTTTAAAGGCTTCTGGATCCAATGTCTCCAAAGAAACATTGATACGCTTACAATGATTCTTGGCAAGTGTTTCTGCGAACTTGGGGAGGTGGGTGCCATTAGTGCTAAGTGATAGCGTTTCTAATCGTTGGTTGGCAACCAGTTGGCCGAAAGATTCAATAAGTTCTTTTATGCGAGGCCGAATTAAAGGCTCGCCGCCGGTGATACGCAAATGTTTGACGCCAAGTTCGGTGAACGTTGTGACCATTTGTAACATTTCGTCGTTGTCGAGTGTTTGTTTGCGCGGTAAAAACGTCATTTTCTCGCTCATGCAAAAGCGACAACGAAAGTTGCAGCGGTCGGTCACCGATAAGCGAAGGTAGTTAATTTCGCGGTTATAAGGATCAATCAGCATAGTGTTCAATCCCGCCGGTTAAGCTGTAAGCACTGGTAAAACCAGCGTCGATGAGTTTTTGTGTGGCCATATTGCTGCGCCCACCTAGTCGACAATAAACAACAATGGTGGTTTCTTTGGGTAGCTCTATGTCCGCTGGGTTAAATGTACCTAAAGGGATATGAATATCATTGGGCAAGGCGGTGATGGCTCGCTCCCAGTCTTCTCGTACATCAATTAACGTAAAGTTTTTTGCAGCCGCTTGCCATTGCTTAAACGTTTCAGCGGCGAGTTGAAAGCCGGCGGTGTTGGGTTGCGTTAACGGCGGATGCAGTTCTATAAGCGGTGTTTTCTTAACGCACACGGGACAGTCGCTTCGCGCTTGGATGTTAAATTTGTTAATGTCCAGATTCAGCGTATCGATTTGCGCCAGTTGATTTTGTAAGCCCGGTAAGCCGAGTATGAGTTTAGTGACTTCATTAACGGCCAATGTGCCAAAGATGCCGGGTAGAACGCCGGGTACGCCTGCGTCACTGCAAGCTGGCGCTAGTTCTGCCGGCGGCGGTTCTGGGAATACGCAGCGATAACAAGGGCTCTCTCCTGTGAAGACGGCCAGTTGTCCTGAGAATTGGAGGATGCTCGCGGAAATCAAGGGCTTTTTAAGATAAGCGCAAACATCGTTCACGAGGTAGCGCGTACTAAAGTTGTCAGAGCCATCGAGTACAATGTCAAAATCCTGGATGATTGTTTCAGCATTCTTCAGCGTTAGCTTTTCGTGGTAGGTCAAGCAGGTGAGCGCTGAATTGAGCGCGGTTGCTTTTTTGCCCGCAAGCGCCGCTTTGGATTGTCCGCATTCGTCTTCAGTGAACAGGATTTGCCGCTGTAGGTTGGAGATTTCAACATGGTCAAAGTCGATGATGCCCAGTCTGCCAACGCCCATGGCAGCCAGATACAGAATCGCTGGCGAGCCAATGCCGCCTGCGCCAATGCAGAGCACAGACGCTTGTTTGAGCTTTTTCTGCCCGCCCAGGCCGATCTTTGCGACGGACAGGTGGCGTGCATAGCGCTGTAATTCTTTCTGAGATAACTGCTCGGACATGTTGTTTTTCTCAATCTCGGGTTTCGTTGCGGCGTATTATATCAAAAGTTGGGCGGATTCAATAATAAGTTTTCATTTTTTTGTGCAAATGTTGAAAATGGATACCGCGGTCAAGCCGCGGTATGACTCTGGCCGGAGCAAAGTCATCCCGTGGCCGGAGCAAAGTCATCCCGTGGCCGGAGCAAAGTTGGCCCGTGGCCGGAGCAAAGTTGGCCCGTGGCCGAAGCAAAGTCATCCCGCGGCTTGACCGCGGGATCCACAATACCTTTATTATGGATAAAAAATATGCTACAATCACGCCAATCCACAAAACATGAAGCACCACCATGACGATGAGAACAAAACTAAGCGCCGCCGTACAACTAACCATTCTTCTACTGTTAAGCCCTCTGCTAGTACAAGCGTTACCCAATTTCGCGCATTACCAGCCGCTCAGCAAAAGAAAACAGGCTTTCATCCAGTATCTCTTGCCTTACACGCTCCAAGCCGACAAACAAGTATTAGCACAACGTCAGTCCATCGACATGTTAGCAACACAATGGCGCGCAGATCACGCGTTACCGCGCTATGATCGACGCTGGCTTAAAACGATAGCCAAGCAATATAAGGTTACCGATTGGGATATTAATCGCCCGGCCTCCTGGAAAACCTTGCTCAAGCGCGTCGACATCATTCCGCCCTCCATGGTCTTAGCGCAGGCCGCCAACGAATCAGGCTGGGGCACATCGCGATTCGCACGAGAAGGCAATAATTTGTTCGGTCAATGGTGTTACGTCAACGGCTGCGGCATGATCCCCGCAAGACGCAATCCAGGCGCTACGCATGAGGTTAAAACATTCCCCAACGTAGAGCAGTCCATCGCTATTTATATTCAAAATCTAAACACAAACGTTCATTACCGCACCATGCGAAACATCCGCTTATCATTAAGAGCGCGCTCACAACCACTGACCGGCAATGCGCTGATTGCGGGCTTGGCCAAGTATTCCGGCAGAGGCACCGCCTATATTGGTAGCATTCGCACGATTATTAAGGCTAATGGATTAGCTAAATATGACGGTTAAAAGCTAGCTTCCAGCACCTATTCTTGACTTTTATCAGCTTTTTTCATTAATTTGAAAAAAAGACAGTCTTTTCTTTTTTAAATCAGTATAATCCCTTGCATCAATACGTCACGGAGATTAGACGTGGTGATGACGACAATAAAAATTGATTTCCAGACAAGGATTGAGTTTGTAGAATCAACACATTATCGAAAGGCAGTCTGTTATGAGTAAAAAAGATTATCTAAAGAATTGGGATCCTGAAAATGTCGAATTTTGGGACAAAAAAGGACGTTCTGTAGCTAACCGTAATCTCTGGATTTCTATTCCAGCGTTATTGCTAGCGTTTGCAGTGTGGTTTATTTGGTCAGCTGTGACGGTGCGATTAGATTCCGTTGGCTTCCGTTTTACTACGACGCAGTTGTTCACCATTGCGGCAATGCCGGGTTTGATTGGCGCTACCCTAAGAATTGTTTATTCCTTTACGGTGCCTATTTTTGGCGGACGAAACTGGACGGTCTTTTCGACCGGTGTTTTGTTGATACCTGCCATTTGGATGGGTGTGGCGGTGCAGAATCCTGCGACGTCTTACACAACCATGCTTTTCATTGGCGCTTTGTGTGGATTAGGTGGCGGTGCTTTCTCGTCCTCCATGGCGAACATTAGCTTCTTTTATCCTAAACACGAGCAAGGTACGGCGCTGGGCCTTAACGCTGGCTTGGGTAACCTTGGTGTGAGTGTTGTTCAATTTACTGTGCCGATTGTAGTTGTCTTTGCGGTTTTTGGTGGTTTTGGCGGCGCAGGGCAAATGACGGCAAGCGGTAAAATTTGGTTACAAAATGCGGGCTTCATTTGGGTAGTTCCTATTGTGTTAGTGACGATCGCAGCATGGGTGGGTATGGATAACTTGCCTACGGCGCAAACACCGCTGCATGAGCAAGTCGTTATTTTTGCGCGTAAGCATATGTATTTGATGACCATTCTCTATATTATGTCTTTCGGGTCATTTATTGGCTATGCAGCAGCGTTTCCTTTATTGATCAAGACTGAGTTTCCAATGGTTAACCCATTGCATTATGCGTTTCTTGGTCCCATGATCGGGGCGTTGGTCCGACCTGTAGGTGGTTGGGTCTCAGACAAAATTGACAGCGGTGCGTTGGTGACCTTTTGGGATATCGTGCTTATGATCTTGGCTGTTTTTGGTGTTATCTATTTTCTTAGTGATGCCCACAGAAGCTTCTGGGGTTTCTTCACGATGTTCATGATTCTGTTTGCAACCACAGGTGTTGCGAATGGTTCCATCTTCCGTATGATTGGCGTCTGTTTTCCTCCGAAGGAAAAAGCGCCGGTGCTTGGCTTTAGTTCAGCCATTGCAGCCTACGGTGCCTTTGTTCTGCCGAAGTCATTTGGTACGTCGATTCGTTTGACGGGATCACCGGATACGGCGCTGTATAGTTTTATTGTTTTTTATGCCGTTTGTTTGTGCATTACTTGGATTTGGTATTCGAGGAAAAATGCAAAAACAAAATGTTAAATGTTAAGTAAACGAGTTTAGAACTCCGCTGAGGATCTCCGGGTCAGCAGCGGATTTTTTTGGTTTCAGGAACCACATTAGGAGCTTTCATGAGTGGATTATTAGATAAGTTTTCGTATTTTGTAGGGCGACGTCAGGTTAAGTTCTCTGATGGCCACGGTACTACCGTGACAGAGAACAGAGACTGGGAGCATGGTTACAGGCATCGGTGGCAGCACGACAAAATCGTTCGTTCTACGCACGGTACCAACTGTACCGGTTCTTGTAGTTGGAAGATTTATGTCAAGAACGGCATGATCACCTGGGAAACCCAGCAAACCGATTATCCTCGTACACGTTACGACTTGCCAAATCACGAGCCTCGTGGATGTCAGCGTGGTGCAAGTTACTCTTGGTATATTTATAGTGCTGCAAGATTGAAGCACCCAATGGTGCGTGGCGCTTTGGTGAAATTGTGGCGTGAAGCACGAACTACCTACAGCGACCCTGTGAAAGCTTGGGAACATTTGGTAACAGATCCTGCCAGTACGCAAGCCTACAAAACAGAACGTGGTATGGGTGGATTTATTCGCTCCAGCTGGGATGAGGTTAATGAAATCATTGCTGCTGCTAACATCTACACCGCGAAAGAATACGGACCTGACCGTATCTCCGGATTTTCTCCGATTCCTGCGATGTCAATGGTATCTTACGCGGCTGGTACACGTTACTTGTCATTGATTGGCGGTACGTGTTTGAGCTTCTACGATTGGTATTGTGATTTACCTCCAAGTTCACCACAAACGTGGGGTGAGCAAACCGACGTACCTGAAAGTGCGGATTGGTATAGCTCTTCCTTCTTAATGATGTGGGGCTCGAATGTGCCACAAACAAGAACACCGGATGCTCACTTCATGTCAGAAGCGCGTTACTCTGGTACGAAAACGGTTGTGGTCACACCGGATTACAGTGAAGCAGCGAAATTCTCAGATATCTGGCTTCATCCAAAACAAGGTACGGATGCAGCGCTTGCGATGGCTATGGGTCACGTGATTCTGAAGAAATTCTTCGTTGATAAGAAAACCGAATACTTCGATGACTATTGTCGTCGGTTCACGGATATGCCGTTCTTGGTTAGACTTAAAAAAGTCGAAGATTACTATGTGCCTGAAAACTTTATCAGAGCCAGTGATTTCGCAGGTAGCATAGACGAAGAAAACAACCCTGAATGGAAAACATTGGTGATCGACAGCAAAACGGATGCGTTTGTTGTGCCAAACGGAACCATTGGTTCACGTTGGGGTGAGAAGGGTCATTGGAACCTTGAAACGAAAAACCTCAATACGGGCGAAGATATTTGGCCAGTACTTTCATTGATGGAAACCAAAGAAGACGTCTTGAACGTTGCGTTCCCTTATTTTGGTAACCGTGAAAACGAACACTATACACACACAGATCACGACGATATTTCTTTGCGGAATATTCCCGTGCGTAAAGTGCAGCTTGAAGAAGGCGAAACCTTTATTGCCACGGTGTTTGATTTATTCATGGCGAACTACGGTGTTGATGCAGGTTTGGGCGGAGAAAACATCGCACAATCCTTTGATGATGATCAACCGTACACACCGGCTTGGCAAGAAAGAATCACTGGTGTTAAACGTGCTGACGTTATCAGTGTTGCAACACAGTTTGCAGAAAATGCTGAGAAGACAGAAGGGCGCTCAATGATTATCGTGGGCGCTGCGATGAATCACTGGTACCACATGGACATGAACTACCGTAGCTTGATCAACATGTTGGTCATGTGTGGTTGTGTCGGTAAGTCTGGGGGCGGTTGGGCTCACTATGTAGGACAAGAAAAATTGCGTCCACAAACCGGTTGGACGCCATTAGCGTTTGCCCTAGATTGGCAGCGACCACCAAGACATATGAATGGTACATCCTTCTTTTATGCGCACTCAAGTCAGTGGCGTTATGAAAAACTTCGCATGGGTGAAATTCTGTCACCTTTGGCGGATGATAAAGAAGATTGGGATAAGATGTCATTGATTGACTGTAATGCGAAAGCAGAGCGGCTCGGTTGGTTGCCATCATGTCCAGAACTGCAAGATAATCCTTTGGGCATTAGCAAAAAAGCGGAAGCTGCGAATCAAAGTGTGTCAGATTACGTAGTGGACCAATTGAAGTCTGGTGATTTGAAGATGTCTTGTGACGATCCAGATAACCCTAAAAACTTCCCGCGTAACTTATTTGTTTGGCGTTCTAACTTGTTGGGATCCAGCGGTAAAGGCCATGAATATTTGTTGAAATATTTGTTGGGTACGCAAAATGGTATTCAAGGCGAAGACCTCGGTCGATTAAGTGCGCAGAAACCGTCTGAAGTGGTTTGGCATGATGATGCGCCGGAAGGTAAATTGGATCTGTTGGTGACATTGGATTTCCGTATGTCAACGACAGCGTTGTATTCCGATATTGTTTTACCTGCCGCATCTTGGTATGAGAAAAACGATTTAAATACCTCTGATATGCATCCTTTCATTCATCCATTGTCTGCAGCGATTGATCCTGTTTGGGAAAGTCGTAGCGATTGGAGTATCTATAAAGGTCTTGCAGAGAAGTTCTCTGAATTATGCCCTGGCCATCTTGGTTGCGAAGAAGATGTTGTGTTGCTACCTATGCAGCATGATACGCCGATGGAGCTAGGTCAAACCAACAACGTTAAAGATTGGAAGAAAGGCGAGTGTGATCCTATCCCAGGAAAAACAATGCCGAAAATTGTTCCTATTAAACGAGACTATCCGAATACTTACAAAAAGTTTTGTTCGATTGGACCTCTGTTGGATACCATAGGTAATGGCGGTAAAGGGATTGACTGGAATACGCAACATGAAGTTGAAGAGTTGCGTCAGTTAAATTACACCGTCACTGATGAAACCAACATTGCGTTTGGTCAACCTAAACTAGAAACCGACATTCATGCGGCTGAAATGATTTTATCCTTAGCTCCTGAAACTAACGGCGCGGTTGCTGTGAAAGCTTGGAGTGCTTTGGGCGAATTCACAGGGCGTGATCATACGCATCTTGCTACCAAGCGCGAAGATGAAAAAATTCGCTACCGTGATGTGCAAGCTCAACCTCGTAAAATTATTTCTTCACCTACCTGGAGTGGTATTGAATCTGAAGAAGTGAGCTATAATGCAGGTTACACGAATGTTCATGAGCTTATTCCATGGCGTACATTGACCGGGCGACAAGAGCTTTATCAGGATCACGCTTGGATGCGCGCGTTTGGTGAATCACTCTGTGTGTATAAGCCACCGATTGATACTAAAACGATTCATCCGATCATGAAAACAAAGGGTGAAGATCGTAAACAAGTAGCGTTAAGCTTTATTACACCGCACCAAAAATGGGGTATTCACAGTACTTACACGGATAACTTGATCATGTTGACGTTAAGTCGTGGTGGTCCTATTATCTGGCTTAGTGAAATTGACGCAGCTAAAATCGGCATTGAAGATAATGACTGGATTGAAGCCTATAACGTCAATGGCGCTATTGCAGCAAGAGCCGTGGTGAGTCAGCGGGTACCTGAAGGTATGTGCATGATGTATCACGCGCAAGAAAAAATCGTGAACACACCACTGTGCGAAACGACCAAGGGCCGTGGTGGTATTCATAACTCTGTTACGCGGGTTTGCACGAAGCCAACACACATGATTGGCGGTTATGCTCAATTGTCCTACGGATTTAACTACTATGGTACCGTGGGCTGTAATCGCGATGAATTTGTGATTATTCGTAAGTTAGAAAAAGTTGAATGGGTAAGGGAGGTTAAGTAATGAAAATTCGTGCTCAAGTTGCAATGACACTAAATCTGGATAAATGTATCGGTTGTCATACATGTTCAGTGACGTGTAAGAACGTTTGGACCTCTCGTAAAGGCATGGAATATGCTTGGTTCAATAATGTAGAAAGTAAACCTGGTATTGGTTATCCAAAAGATTGGGAAGATCAAGAACGTTGGAGTGGTGGTTGGATCCGCAAAAAAAGCGGCAAACTTGTACCCAAGCTTGGAAACAAAACCAAGGTTCTTGCGAGCATCTTTTCCAACTCGAAAATGCCAGAGATTGATGATTACTATGAACCGTTCACTTACGATTATAGTTATCTACAAAACGCACCGAAAACACCGATTGTTCCTGTAGCGCGAGCTATCTCGGCGATCACGGGTAAATCCATGGAAATCAAATGGGGACCCAACTGGGAAGAAATCCTAGGTGGTGAGTTCATGAAGCGTGGTAAAGATAAAAACTTTGATGACATGCAAAAAGACATCTACGGTCAATTCAAGAATACGTTCTTGATGTATTTGCCTCGTTTGTGTGAGCATTGTTTAAACCCTGCGTGTGTTGCTGTTTGTCCTTCTGGCGCGATTTATAAGCGTGAAGAAGACGGCATTGTTTTGATTGATCAAAACAAGTGTCGCGGCTGGCGTATGTGTGTTAGTGGATGTCCTTACAAAAAAATCTATTACAACTGGCATACCGGCAAATCAGAAAAATGTATTTTCTGTTATCCGCGTATTGAATCCGGGCAAACGACCGTGTGTTCTGAAACGTGCGTAGGCCGTATTCGTTATGTAGGTGTTTTGCTTTATGATGCGGATAAAATTAAAGACGCGGCCAGTGTTGAAGATAAAGAAGATCTTTACAAATCACAACTTGATATCTTTTTAGACCCGAATGATCCTGCTGTGATCGCGCAAGCGAAAAAAGACGGCGTGCCGGATAGCTGGATAGAGTCTGCTAAAAACTCACCGCTTTATAAAATGGCGATTGATTGGAAAATTGCATTTCCTTTACATCCTGAATACAGAACGTTACCTATGGTGTGGTACATCCCGCCACTGAGCCCGATTCAATCTGCTGTAGAAAGTGGTGCGCTCGGCAAAAACGGTATTATTCCTGACGTGAAGAGCTTGCGTATTCCTGTGAAGTACTTGGCTAACATGCTTACTGCTGGTAAGGAAAAATGGGTTGTTGAAGCGTTAGAAAAAATGCTAGCGATGCGTGCCTACATGCGAAGCAAGAAAATTGGTGATGAGCCCAATGTGGAAGCATTAGAAGGCGTTGATCTAACACCGTTACAAGTGGAAGAGATGTATCGTTACCTTGCCTTGGCAGCGTATGAAGATCGTTTTGTGGTGCCAACAGCGCATACAGAGCTTGGTCTTAAAGATGCGTTTGGTAAACGAGCAGCGTCAGGCTTTACACTGGATGATACTAACTTTGACGCCAGCAAGCCGGCGACCAACCTTTTTGGAGGCATCAAAGCCAGTGAAGAAGATGTATAAAACGCATAAAACGTATAAAGCGTTAGGCTTTCTATTAATGTATCCGCTTGAGGGCGTGATAGAAGCATTCGGCGATTGTCGTGCTGTACTGAATGAAGAAACGTTGTTAGCGCCTGAGCATACTCAGGCGTTGCTAACGTTGCTTGATCATTTGCAGCAGACACCGATGTTGGATCTACAAGAACAATACGTTAACTTGTTTGATTTCAGAAATTTACTGTCATTGCAATTGTTCGAACATACCTTTGGTGATTCTCGTGAACGCGGTCAAGCCATGGTGGATTTGTTGGCGCATTACGATGACGCGGGTATACAGCTACAACCTGGTGAAATGCCTGATTATATGCCGGTGTTTCTGGAATATCTTTCTTTGCTTCCTGAAGATATCGCACTGAAAGAGCTTGCTGAACGAGTGGATACGTTTGCTGTTTTACAGCGCCGTCTTGCTCAGCACGATTGCTTATATGCTACAGTCTTTGCAGCGTTGGAGTCATTGTCGCCCAGACGGACGGACAGTAAGTTGGTCAATAAGGTGTTGGTGGGTTACGATAGTAAGAAAATCACTAATAAAGCCTTGGATGAGAAGTGGCGTGAGCCAGCGGCGTTTGGCAGTAAGGAAGAGACCTTACATTTTGTTAACAATTTTAAATCTGAAGAGCTAAAAGGAGAATGATAGTGACAGTGCAAGTCGGTTTTTTTCAACAATTCTTTTTCGAATATTACCCCTACATTGCGGCGACCATCTTTGTTGTTGGAAGCTTGTTGCGTTTTAACTACGCGCAATACGGTTGGAAGTCAGGTTCGAGTCAGTTTGTCTCTAAGCGAGGCATGAGAGTCGCGAGCAACTTTTTCCATGTGGGTATTTTGTTATTGTTTCTCGGGCATCTTGTTGGGCTGTTAACGCCTGAATCATTGTATACACTTGTTATTTCTGTGCATCACAAGCAAATGATGGCGATGATTGCCGGCGGTGTGTTTGGCACCTTTGCTTTCATTGGTTTAACCTTTTTAGTGTTCCGACGTTTGTTCGTGACACGGGTGCGAACTACAGGTAGCTGGATGGATATTTTCATCATTTTGCTCTTGTACGTGCAATTAATGTTAGGTCTGGCAACGATTCCTCTTTCTGCTATTCACTCCAGCGGAACTGAAATGGAAGCGCTAGCTTATTGGGCACAACACATTGTGACATTCCGTGCAGGTGCTGCTGCCTTTATTGTGAATGTACCGATGGTCTTTAAGCTGCATATTATCCTCGGCTTAACGATTTTCGTTATTTTCCCATTCACTCGATTGGTTCATATCTTCAGTGCTCCCGTGCTTTATGTGACACGCGTGGGTTACCAAATCGTACGCAGGAGAGGAAGCGGTGGCTACTAAGCGAGGAAAGCTTGCTTTAGCTGTTGCCCTGTCTTGTTTTTTAAGCGCCTCCTTAAGTTTAGGGGGCGTTTCCATTTCTGTTGCAGTGGCTTCCGATTTTGCTTCAACCTTGCAGAAACTCGTTAAGATTTTCAAAAAAAAGACGCACATTACGGTGGATGTCAGCCCTGGTGCAACGGGCTCGCTGTATGCGCAAATCATCCATGGCGCCCCTTATGATGTCTTTCTCTCCGCGGACGCCTGGCGACCGAAGTTGTTAGATAAGGCAGGAAAAATAGTCCCAGACTCTCGTTTTACTTATGCCATTGGGCGTTTGGTATTGTGGTTGCCGGGGCGCGATATCCATCAAGAAGGTTTGTCTTTGTTACGACAGCAGCCGAGCAGTGATAAAATGGCACTGGCGAATCCAAAGCTTGCACCTTATGGTATTGCCGCAAAAGAAACCTTGAAAACATTGCACCGTTGGAAAGCCTGGCTACCGCACATGGTCTTTGGCGAAAACATCGGACAAACCTATAACTTTGTTGCTAGCAAAAATGCATCATTAGGGTTTGTGGCGCTCTCGCAAGTGAATGCTCATGCGAAGGATGTGTGGCGCGTGCCATCATCGATGTATCATCCGATTCAGCAGCAAGCCGTGCTATTGTCTCACGCCAAAGGCAATAAAGCCGCGTATCGTTTTATCCACTTCTTAAAAAGCAAACAAGCTCGTCGAGTCATTAAAGCCTCGGGTTATGCGCTTCCACGCCGATGAGCATGCTAACCCCCTTATGGATCAGTCTCCGGTTGGCAGGAACCACCACGATTATTTTATTGCTCATTGGCACGCCGCTAGCGTGGTGGCTCTCTCGTACCCGCACGTGCTTTAAATCGCTTATCGAATCCATTGTGGCCTTGCCCTTGGTATTGCCCCCCACGGTCTTGGGTTTTTATTTATTGATTGTGCTAGGGTCGGGCGGTTGGATAGGGCATGCCTGGCAGCAATTAACAGGATCGAGCCTGGTATTTACCTTCAAAGGTTTGGTCATAGGTTCCGTGATTTATTCTTTTCCTTTTGTGATTCAACCGCTGCAAAATGCTTTTGAATCCATGGATCAACGCCCCTTAGAGCTAGCTGCAACCTTGCGCGCCTCCAAATGGGATCGGTTTCTCACAGTGATTTTACCGTTAAGCCGACGTGGTTTTCTTTCAGCCATTGTGTTGGGCTTTACGCATACTTTAGGTGAGTTCGGTGTGGTCTTAATGATTGGTGGTAATATCCCCGGCAAAACCCAGGTCGTTTCGATTTCTGTGTTTGATTACGTTGAGCAGTTACAATATCACCAAGCGAATGTCTTATCGTTTGGCTTGTTGGTTTTTTCTTTTGTTGTGTTATTAACAGTATTCAGCGCGAATCGTTTTTACCAGAAGAAGGGTATTTAACGCATGGGAAAGATCACAGGACACTTTCAATTACAACGCAAAAGCTTTCTGTTAGATGTCGAGTTTAGCATTCCAGATAACGGCATCACCGTTGTCTTCGGTCGTTCAGGCGCAGGTAAATCTAGCTTGTTACGCTGTATAGCGGGTTTAGAAAAACCGCAGCAGGGCAAGTTGATGGTGAAAGAACATTGTTGGCAAGATGCCGACGCGCATTATTTTCGTCCGGTGTGGAAGCGTGCGGTGGGCTATGTGTTTCAAGAGGGGTATTTGTTCCCGCATTTAAGTGTGAAGCAGAATTTATTGTATGGGTATACGCGTGCGCGTAAAAATAAGCGGGCTTTGACAGGGGGCGGCGTGGATCCCGTGGTCAAGCCACGGGATGACAATGCTAGAACAATGCCATCTCGTGAGCAACGTATGTCATCCCGTGGCTTGACCACGGGATCCAGGGAATCTACCAATACCAGCGACATAAGCTACGAAGAAGTCGTCGAATATCTATCACTAGAAAACCTATTAAAGCGCGAAGTCACCGATTTATCCGGCGGAGAAAAACAACGTATCGCGATCGCCAGAGCCTTTCTAACCGCCCCCGATGTTTTGTTAATGGATGAGCCGGTCTCAGCCTTAGACGAAGAAAGCAAACAAGATGTTTTCACCTGTCTAAAACGCCTCAGAGAAAAAACCTCCATCCCCGTCATTTACGTCACACACAGCTGGCGCGAAATGCTCCAACTCGCAGACACGATCGTTTTTATGCAACAAGGCAAAATAACCGCAGCAGGGGAGGCAACAACCTTACTCACGCAACTTGATCTTCCCTTATCACACAGCGACCAAGCAAGCGCCGTCTTTGACGCCACCGTCACCAAGCACGATCAACCCTTCGGCCTAACCCACCTAAGCTTTTCAGGCGGCACCATCCTCGTGCCATTTCAAGACGTCGCCATCAAAACCCGCCACCGCATCTCCATTCGTGCAAGGGACGTAAGCATCACGCTCAAAAAGCCCGAGCAAACCACTATTCTCAATGTTTTCCCCGCCACTATCACCGAAATCGACACAACATCACGACAAAGCCATCACGGACAATGCTTGGTGAAACTCGATCTTCACGGTACCCAACTGCTCGCGCGTATTACACGTCAGTCTAAGGAGCGTTTAAATCTGGTGCCGGCGATGTCTGTATACGTTCAGGTGAAATCGGCGGCGTTGCGGCTTTCGCTCTATACAAAAGAGGTTTTATCTCATGAGGAATAAATGCTCAGATCCAAGATTGATCATTGTCTTCGCGATTTATTATTTGGGTACTGGTACCTTGCTTGCTATCATGATTTTCGGGTTTGATTTCTATAAAACATTGAGTCTCACAGCTTACATAGCTGCAGCGCTTGCCATACTGGTTGGGTTTCTTGTTAGACCGCCGAGATTTAATTTAAAAGCACTTGTTTGGCGAGGCGCCTGGATTGGTCTTCTGTCGTTAGTGTTCTTTTTTTATGTTGATGAGGTGGTGCGCGGCTATATTTTTTCCGTGGCAAGGTACCCTTATGTTTTTTTTGCGCCGCTTATCGCAGTGCTTTTTGCTTTTCTTTTTTTTGGGTTGGGTTTTTTGCCTATCTTGGTTGGGATGGGCAGTAGCTTATTGCTTTGGCTAACCACGAAAAGATTTGTTAAGATGGATGAATGATCGACAGCGGACATTCTAGTTTAATGAAACCAAATAAACCAATCTTGCTTTTACTCTATCCTTTATTCATTTGGCTAATCGCCGCTGTCTTCTATTGTCACCAATACATTTTACGCGTATCGATCTCTCCGGTGGCCAATGCTTTGATGCATGGATTTAAGATCGATGCCGTTACATTGAGTTTTGTTGCCGCATCGTTTTTTTATGCCTATATAATCGTGCAAATTTTTGCAGGCCTGATTGTTGAACGTTATGGTCTTAAACTCAGCATTATTATTTCGACGTCGTTATGTGGTGTCGGTTCGCTTTTGATGGCAGAAGCTACGGCTGTAAGCACCTTGTTTTTGGGGCGTATTTTGATTGGCGCGGGTGCGGCGTTTGCCTTGTTGCTTGCTGTGGTCATTATTCGTTTGCATTTTAGCAAAAAAATCTTTCCTATCTTGAATGGATTGACGATTTCGCTTGGCACAGTGGGCGGCTTTCTGGGTGGCGCACCGTTGGCGTTTTATCTTACGGAAACAAGCTGGCGACATGTAATGTGGGTTGCGGCGATCATTAGTTTTGTACTCTTGCTGTTTGGGGTGTTGTTCATAAGGAGAGGCAAGCGGGTTCCAAACGCGCAAGCTGATCAACGGGCGCATAAAGGCTGGTCGGAAACCTTTCATCTTTTTGCACAAGTCATTCGAACCAAACAAGTTTGGTTGGCTGGCGTGTTTTCAGGGTTTATTTGCTTGCCATTGGTTGTCTTCTCAGGGTTGTGGGGCACGCCGTTTTTGCATGCGGAATATCAAGACAGCAGCGTGTTTATTCGTTTAGGTTTAAGCATGATTTTTATCGGTTATGGCATAGGCGCACCTTTGTTGGGTTGGTTGAGCGATATTTTCCCTCTTCGGCGGGTCATGCGCCTTTTTGCGTTACTCGGGTTTTGCGCAAGCCTTGCATTAATTTATTGGCGACCAGAGTCTATCTATCTTCTTTTCGCAGTGATTTTTGTGCTTGGTTTTTGCATAGGTGCCGCGATTCTTTCGATGAGCTATGTGAAGCAACATGTTTCACTGGAGGCGTCTCCCATTGCCTTTAGCCTAGTTATTATGATGATTAGCTTGAGCGGCGCGGTTGCATTGCCGGTTGTGGGTGATATTCTGCAGGCGCAAGCCGGTGGGCACTGGCTGCATGGCGTTGAGCTATTTTCTGTGAGTGATTATCACTGGGCGTTAGCGCTGATTCCTGCGGCGTTTTTTGTGTCGTTTATTTTGAGCTTGTTTTTGGTCAAGACAGAATAATCTTCTGGAAAACCCCTCGTCCTAAGCGCTATAATACCCCCCTAACTTATAGCAAAGAACGAAGGAACGTCATGTTTGAAATCAACGCCACCTCCGATTTAATTCACGAGCCTGTTCATATTAGAGTCACTCATTTACCCGCCGGTGAACGCGTCTCCATCAAGGCGACACAATTTGATCGCTCAGGGAATTTCTGGCAGTCACAAACTAGCTTCATCACCACTAAAGACGGCGTGATTGATCTGAAAACACACAAGCCTGTTGCAGGCAGCTATTCTCGCATTGATCCCATGGGGATCTTCTGGTCGATGCGGCCGCATCGTCAAGATAATCAAGCGACGTGTTTTTACCCGATGAATGATCAAGAACTTAAAGTTAAATTAGAAGTCAGGTACAAAGGCAATGTCTTAGAAACCACCAGCTTGGTGCGCAAATTCCAAGCGGCGCATGTTCGATGCAAAAAAATTCAAATCGCAGACGTTAAGTCAGAACTCTATGTGCCGACGGCGCATAGAAAACCGTTGGTGATGTTGATGTTACCCGGTGAGAGTGGTGCGATGACGCTGCGGTTGAAAGCGAAATTATTTGCTTCATTAGGCTATACCATCGTCTTGTTTGATTATGCGCCCAAGTATAAGCATGCTCAAACGTTTCCTCTGGAGTCTTTTTTAGAAGCGTATCAACATGTTCGAGATGAGATTGCAGAAAAGAATGACAAAGTGGTGGCTTACGGTT
>Ga0233430_1000332_pt1 | contig 93228 bp, 105 predicted proteins | sample SI_118_April2016_2_FD_179883 | JGI IMG/M metagenome (GOLD analysis project Ga0233430, IMG submission 179883) | Seawater microbial communities from Saanich Inlet, British Columbia, Canada - SI_118_April2016_150_MG | ecosystem: Environmental > Aquatic > Marine > Inlet | place: Canada: British... | reverse complement strand
AATTAATGAAAGATTTTCCAGCTTTTGTGTTTAGTAATTGGTTGTCCCTGATTTCTCTGAGTTGTTGGACTTCAGTTGCCATCTCACTACCGTATGTAGCAGTTGCAATTAGACAACCGCCTCCATTTTTGGATTCTATAATTGTACATTTACCCTTAACTAGTTTTGTTCCAACACCACATTCACCAAATTCTGGTTCTATTACCACTGGTTCTTCTAATCCTACAGCCTCATAAATTGAAGCATATTGTGGATAATTATCATTAAACCATTTCTTGTAAATTGACTCATTGTTGTATCTGTCCACATAACTTTGAGGATCTTTTGTCTCATCAACAAATCCTGCTAATCTGTTATCCTTTATTTCCTCTTTTATCTCTGGTTCAGAAAATGTAGGAGTTAATTTTATTTTTGGTTCAACATATGCTTTTTTTACAGTTATTGTAATGTTTTCTATATCTTCTTGATCCTCTTTACTAGCAATGACATCAAAATTATATTTTACATCTTGAACATTTCCATGTGATTTGGATGGTGTCCAAACAAACTTCCCTGAATTTTGATCAATCATAGCCCCATTTGGTTCATTATTTAAACTGAAAATTACATCCTTTACAGAATCATCGTCAATGCTAGCAGTAAATGTAATTGTCTTTTCAACTTCAACAATTTTATCTGAAATTGAATTTAATTCCAATATCAAATCAGGAACTACGAAAACTTTTTGTTCATCAAATTTTAACTGAATTGTAATTCCAGTTTCTACTAATTGTTGATTTGTAAATGCTGTTGCACTAAAAATTCCTGGAGATTTAAAAATTTCTGAAACTGTTTTTGGAATAGTAGAAAATTCATTTTCTCCACTACCTGCTAACATACCCACATATGATCCACTATTATCATAAATTGTGACAAAAACTACATTTGTTTTTTCTTGAGTACCTACAAATTTTATTTTTTCATCCATTAAGTAAAAATTCTTTTCTAATGAAAGTGATGTAACATCTGCATATGCCGGAATTATCATTAAAGTAAATAATGAAAAAATTATAATTCCAACTAACCCTATTTGCATATTTTTAGTCATTTTTAACCTCTTTTAGAAAATACGTATAATTTCTTACTGTATCTTGCAAAGAATAATTCACTAAAATTACAAATCAAGTAGAAATCTCATATATACACCATTTTCGTGTTTGATTTCCATATCGTAAAATGTTGGTGCTTTAATTTCTATTTTAAAATTGTGTTTTTTGACATTTAATGGCTCTCCGTATGCTTTTGCATCTATCACATACTCTCCATTTTGTTTAATATCAAATTCTATTCTCTTAATTGCAAATCCCTCTGTGATTAAAACAAATGGAATTTCTTCAAGCCAACTAAATAATAGATATTTTAGATCTTTTCCATTTGCAGAAAATTCTTTTTGTTCTTTTTCTTCTACTTTATTTTGATCAAGTGTTAAATTAATCACCGCATCTGCTGTGACTGAAAATGCTTCTTTAAGATTTTTTGCTGTAACTTCAATTATCGCATCAGTTGCATGATCTAAAAACTTGTAACTCAATAATCCAATCCAATTATATCTAATTATTAATTTATGTGAAATTAAATTTTGTAAGATCTTTTTTAAAAAACCTATTTCTATAATAATTATGGAATTTTTATCAAATTTTAAAAAAGAAATCCAATCTATAAAAAGAAAAAAGGCTTCTCAAACTAATGGAAAAAATCTAAAACAACTATTAAAAAAATTCAAAGAAGAGAGAGACAGACTTGAAAAAGAAACCGGTACTAGACCCCAAATTGATGATACTACTCAAATGTTTATGCAAAAAATTCTAAACGTATGGATTGATGAAGGAAAAATAATTGATGAACAAAAGTTTTGGATAGAAGTAGATTATAATAGACAATTTGATCATCCTGTTGAATATTATGAAAGAAATTATTAGATGTTAATTCTGAATATTTGTGCAAGAAATATCTCATTTGAAATATTATTACTCGTAAAGTAATTTAGTAGGAATTTGTTCTTTGAATCTAATGGAACCTTTTGACTCTTTTTTAGTATGGATTACTGATTTTCTAGGTGGACATCTCTATGAAGGAATCTTTTTAGCCGCATTACTTGAAACTATTATTCCTCCAATTCCAACTTTGGCAGTATTTCCTACTGCAGGATTTTTGGCATCTCAACAAGGAATAACAATTTTTGGCGTAATGCCTATGATAATTTTAGGTGCAATTGGTGCAACAATTGGTACTTCAGTAATTTATCTAATCGCATTAAAACTTGGTAGAATTGTTTTACTTCGTTATTTGAAATATGTTAAAGTTTCAGAAAAAAAATTAGAACGTGTTGAAAGATGGTTTGAAAAATATGGTGACAAGGCTGTATTAGTTGGAAGAATGATTCCTGTTATGAGAGAAATGATATCCGTCCCTGCTGGATTATTAGAAATGAAAATTCCTAAATTTATTTTATATACTTTCATTGGATCTTTAATTTGGTCTACTGCGACAATTTTGTCTGGTTATTATTTTGGCGAAGCTATTGGTTTATCTAATATTTTTTCCTTATAAAATTAAATTTTTAATAACCTTTGATCCTTTATTCTGAAAAAACCTCAAATTGAATTTTAAATAAATAAAAATTTGATGAATTAACCCTTTATCTGTTTTTATTAATTACTGTATTTAGAGAAATATCTAAATTATAATTATCTATGAAAACTGTGATGGAACTTCCTCGTGGAATGAAAGATTTTGAAAGTACAGAAAATTCAAGTATCGAACATATCCGACATCATTTCAAAAAACTTTCAAATCTATATGGATTTTCATTTATGGATCCATCTCCAATTGAATCTCTACCTACTCTAGAAACAAAATCAGGTCCTGCAATAAGAGATGAAATTTATTATTTCAAAGATAAGGGCGATAGAGAAATAGCATTAAGATTTGATTTTACTATGGGATTGACACGTTACGCTGCGTCCCAAAAATCTATAAAATTACCTGCAAAATTATCTAGTTTTGGAGGTGTGTTTAGATATGACGAACCACAAAAAGGAAGATATCGATATTTTCATCAATGGGATATTGAAATTTATGGAAAACCTACTTTGGAATCAGAATCTGAAATCATTGAATTCACATCTAGATTATTCGATTCCTTATTATTGAAAAATATTATAATTGATATCAATCATCGAAATTTGGTTGAATCTTATATTAACAAAATTTTTAATTCTACTGAATCACAATTAGTGGCAGATATTTTACGTGCAGTAGACAAGATACAAAAAAAATCAAAGGAGAACATTATTGAAGAGTTTCAAGATAGATATGATAAAGAAAAACTAGAAAAAATTTTAGAATTTTCACAAATTAAAGGTACAATCAAAGAAATTGAAAGTTCTTTTGATACTTCTCAACTAAAATCATGGGATGAATTAAAATCATTATTTTTGTCATTAGAGAATCGTGGTGTATCAAATATTAGAATCAATTTTGGAATTGTAAGGGGTTTGGATTATTATTCTGGAATTGTTTTTGAAGTATTTGATAAAAATTCAACATTAGGAGCATTAGCTGGTGGAGGCAGGTATGATACTTTGACTACAGCATTTAAACGAGAAGATATTGGTGCAGCTGGAGTTGCAGGTGGTGTAGAAAGAATAATCCTCACTATGCAAGAACAAAAAATAATCCCACAAATATCCCAAAATCGAATTGCAGTTCTTTACATTAATGATGAAATGCAAAAAGTTGCTCACTCGATTACATCATTACTTAGATTAAATCAAATTCCCGCAGATATAGATTTGGCAAATCGAAATCTAAAAAAACAAATGGATAATGCTAGTAACTCTAGATATTCTATTATTGTTGGACCACAAGAACTTGAAAATGGAAATGTTGTGTTACGTGATATGAATGATGGAAAAGAAGGAATTATTTCACTTGAAAAATTAACCGAAGATCCAAAATCTATTTTTAATTCATAAATGCTCTAGTTAACATCATAATTTCTGGACCTGTAGTCAACGAACCAACAACTATTGAATGATTGTTTGCTAAAATCCCTGATGACACATATGGAATTCCATTGTTTATTGAACTATGCTCAATTTTTACGCCTAATACATTTGCAAACATCTTCATATCTTCCTCATTTGCTTCTGGATGAATAACTGCACCTGAATCATTTGAAACCATTACTGATCCAACTTGATTGAATCCTGCAATTCTTTTTTGAACCGTTTCTACACCCAGAACATCTGAAATTGTTTGACAATCTTCTTTTGATAACCATGGAGAAACTATTGCCCCTTTATCATTGACACAAATTACATTCCCTAATGCATTAAATTTTGTATCAAGAACACCTACTTCCAAATCAGTCTCTTTTTTCAAAAAATCATATTCATTTTGATATGCTGTTGTTGGTAATAGAATTCCTTTATTGTTCATTACAGATAATGCACCAATTAATCTTGTATTTGCAATTGCTGTAAAATGAATTTCAACATTTAGATACTCTTCAAGTTTATCTGCTTTGGTTTTTGCAAATCCCATTGGAACTAATCCTATTGAATCATTTACTGTAAGATACACTCCTAAATTTGGACCTCTGTAAACATCATATTTGATAATATCCATATCCAAAAAATTAACAGTACAACGTTATGAACGTAGGGATCCTTTTTCAATTGTTCCTAAAAAAGGAATTAATCTTATTCACTCTAGCTTTAAATAATATCTAAAATCAATTTCAAGTCATGCCTATACCAGAAAATTTCCCTGAAGGTTTGAAACCTCTAGGAAAAATTTCAGATACTGATGGAAATTTTCATATTATGTGGGGTCCAGGTAAAGAAAAAAATGTTGATGGTTCACAAGCTGAAGTATTTGCAGACGTAGATGTTAAAGCAGCTTATGAAGCAAGAGGTGAAGAACAAGTTCCTTTAGGTATTAGTGGAACTATGGTTGCAGTTGATTGGGATTCTTGTGTTGCAGATGGTGCATGTATTGAAGCATGTCCTGTTCAAGTATTCCAATGGTACAGAACTGAAAAAGATATTCCTGCAAAAGATGTTATTGGTCAAACTTTTGAAGGAACTGGAAGTGTTGTTAAAGATGAACGTAAAGATATGACTGATAAAGCTGATCCAATCCGAGAACATGATTGTATTTGGTGCATGGCTTGTGTCTCTGTTTGTCCTCCACAAGCAATTATAGTCGATCAATCAAATTTGGAAAAACACGATAAAGCTGCAAAATCTCTGTAGAAAAATTGATTTTAAATAAAAATCACCCTTCAAAGTCATCTGTTGAAGATTTAGTCAGAACTAATTTTATCTAGCTTTAAATAATATTCTAAAATAGTGCTTTCATGGTAGATTTAGTAATACCAGAAGATTTCTGTCTTAATGATGTCAAACCAACTGGTGAGACAAACCATGCAGATGGTGAAAACAAACATTTCATCTGGGGTGATGGAAATTCTGAAGGCGCAGCATTCTCAAACGACGAAGTTAAAGCAGCCTATGAAGAACACGGGGAAGAACAAGTTCCTTTAGGTATTCATGGAACAACTGTTGCAGTTGATTGGGATTCCTGTACAGCACAGGGTTCATGCTTTAGTGTATGTCCTGTTCAAACATTCCAATGGTACAGAACTGAAAAAGATATTCCTGCAGTAGATTGTAAGGGAGAAACTTTTGAAGGAACTGGACTAACAGAACAAGATGAGCGATTAGACTATTCTGACAAATCACAACCAATCAGAGAACATGATTGTACAATTTGTATGGCATGTCAAGAAGCTTGTCCTGAAGGTGCTATTAGAATTGAAGCATCTAATCTGGAATGGCACGAGAAAGCAGCTGGAACATTTGTACAAATGCCATCCAGCGGTGGCGGACCTCACGCAGGCCATTAAGGAAACCTTTTCTTTTTCTTATTTTTTATAATACTCAACAAATTTTAATCACTATTATTCAATAATTTTTGCAGAGGTCGCCTAGCTCGGTAGGGCGCGGGCCTTGAGAGCCTGTGTGCGCAAGCATACGGGGGTTCAAATCCCTCTCTCTGCGTTTAATTATTTCAAATTTGCAAGTTCCGCAAGCATTGCTGATAATTGGATCTCAGAATTTGAACCAATTAAAATTCTATAATCATATTTTGCAATAATTTGCAAAATGTCTGATAATTTTTCATGTTTTGATTTGAAAACAGCTGAATTGATATATTTTAAGAAATCAGATTCAGACATTCCATAAACTTTGATTAACTCAATCATTTTTTCTCTAGCTTCTGAAATCTTTCCTGATAATGCTATTTTCAAAACATCATCAACATCACTAATCTTTGAAAGACCTGCTGATGATTTTACATTATCTTCTGAAACTTCTCCTAAACTTGCAGTTGCTTGCATAATGTTAATTGCATGTCTTAAATCCCCTTCTGAATAATCGTAAATTGCTTTTAGTCCTTTTTTGTCTACCTTTACTTTTTCTTTTTTAGCAATTTCTTCCAATCTTTTAATGATGTCTGCTTCAGGAATAGATGTAAATTTGAATGTCGCACATCTACTTTGAATCGGATCAATAATTTTTGAAATATTATTTGCAATGAAAATAAATCTACAAATTTTAGCAGTATCTTCTATTATTCGTCTAAGTGCAGTCTGAGCATCAGATGTCATTTCATCTGCTTCATCTAGAATAATTATCTTAAATGGTACTTCAGACATTCCTGCAAACCTTGAAAATTTTTTCACTTTTTCTCTAACCATCCCAATTCCTCTTTCATCAGATGCATTTAGCTCTAATGTGTAATCTTTAGCATATTCTCCCAAAATTTGTCTACTTATGCATAATGCAGCAGTAGTTTTTCCAACTCCTGCAGAACCAGAAAACATCAAGTGAGGCATATCTGCAGGATTTTTAATTAATGCTTCCAGACTACCAATAATTTCAGTTTGATTAACAATTTCTGAAAGTTTTGTTGGACGATATTTTTCTACCCACATACCTGTTGTAGACATAATACTTTACTGAAATTCCCATTAATAAATCCGGATTGGTTATTGTGATATACAATTTATTAAAATTCATCAAAAATGATGATTATACGATCAGACTGAAGTTAATTAGGATCAATTGATCTCACCAAATTGTTAAATGAATTGATCGATCCGATACTTAGGATCTAAATCATCAGAAGTGATCTCGCATGGAAATTGATAAAATAGAAAAAATACATTCGATTGGATACAGACTAAAGGACGCTAAAGTTACAGTTAATCAAGATTTTAAATTTAATGTTGCAGGAATTCAAATTGAAGGAAAACAGGGCGAAGTAAACAATATGCCTCGTTGGCTAGGGAAAATTTTTTCAGAAAATAATCTTGGAATTCTTGATTCTCCAGATATGATCACTGAATTAAAACAAGCATTATCAAAAGAAAAAATGGTTGGAGAATATCAGCTGTCTACACTTGATCAACATTTTTACATAAAATTGAAAGAATCCATGAGAGAACTAACTCGAGATGATTTTGATAAAGTTGAAAGTATGATGTTAGAATTATTTAGAATGCGACGAGGAAAATTAGTAAAGATTGCAGATTCAATTAAACTAAATTCTGAATTGTATAACAAATTAACTGTTGAAGAAAATATTTTCTATCAAACAATTTATGAGAACAGTAAAGAATTTGAGAAACAAATCACTGGTGATTTAAATGAGTAAAACTCAAACTAGTACATTTACAGATTCTGCATTATCTGATAAAGTAAAAAATTTTCTTGTTAGATTCAAAGACAAACATGGTGTTTACAAATATGTTGAAGAAATAGATGAGATGATGCCTAAAAATTCAAAATACATTATTGTTGATTATAACGACTTGGTGATCGAACCTGAAATTGAAGTAATTTTTTCAGAAAATCCTGATAGACTTTTTGATGCTTTTTCAAGAGCAATTAAAGAAGCATTACAAACAAGATTTCCTGATTATGCAGAAAAAATTAAAGATGAAGTTCGTGCAAGATTAATTAATTTTCCATTAGAACGAAGTTTAAGACAAATAACTGCTGAAACAATTGGACATCTTACCAGTGTTTCAGGAATGGTAGTTAGAGCATCAGAAGTAAAACCATTGGCAAAAGAACTAATTTTTGTATGTCCTGATGAACATCAAACTAAAGTAATTCAACTAAAGGGAATGGATGTAAAAATTCCTGTTGTATGTGATAATCCCAGTTGTAAACACCGAGATTTTGATTTAAAACCTGAAGCAAGTAAGTTTATTGATTTTCAAATTCTTAGATTACAAGAACTTCCTGAGGATTTACCTCCTGGACAACTCCCCCATTATATCGATGTGACCATTAGACAAGATTTAGTAGATAATTCCAGACCTGGAGATAGAATTATTCTTACTGGTGTGGTACGAATTGAGCAAGAATCTGTCGCTGGAATACAAAAAGGCCATAGTGGATTATATCGGTTGAGAATTGAAGGAAATAATATTGAATTTCTGGGCGGTCGTGGAATAAAGACTGATAGAAAAATTGCAAGAGAAGAAATTTCACCAGAAGATGAAAAAATGATCAAGGCATTAGGTCAAACCCCTGATGTTTATCAGAGATTAATTGATTCATTTGCCCCACATATTCAAGGACAATCATTAATCAAAGAAGCAATTTTGTTACTTATTGTAGGTTCTAATCAACGATTATTGGGTGACGGAAGTAAAATCAGAGGTGACATCAATGTTTTTCTCGTAGGTGATCCTGGAACTGCAAAAAGTGAAATGTTAAAGTTTTGTGCAAGAATTGCACCTAGAGGTTTGTATACTTCAGGTAGAGGTTCGACTGCTGCAGGACTAACAGCTGCAGTTGTTAGAGACAAAACAGGAATTATGATGTTAGAAGCAGGCGCTGTTGTACTTGGTGATCAAGGATTAGTAAGTATAGATGAATTTGATAAAATGAAACCTGAAGACCGAAGTGCATTACACGAGGTAATGGAACAACAATCTGCAAGTATTGCAAAAGGTGGAATTGTTGCAACACTAAATGCTAGAACATCAATTTTAGCTGCTGCAAATCCAATGTATGGAAAATACGATCCTTTCAAAAATATCACTGAAAATGTAAATTTACCAATTCCTTTACTTACTAGATTTGATTTAATTTTTGTAGTTAGGGATATTCCAACTAAAGAGAAGGATGAAAAGATTGCAAGACATATCATCGAATTACATACTCCTCAAGGAACAGACAAAAAATCTGTAATTGATGTTGATTTATTAACAAAGTATCTGTCTTATGCAAAACGAGGAACGCCTAATCTCACAAAAGATGCAGAAGAGAAAATTTTAGACTATTATCTTCAGATGAGAAATGTAGAATCTGAAGACATGATTACAGTTACCCCAAGACAGTTGGGAGGAATAATCCGATTAGCTACTGCTAGAGCAAGATTACTTATGAAAGACAAGGTAGAAGAAGAAGATGCTGAACGTGCAATCTTCTTAATTCAGAGTATGTTACAAGATGCAGGTGTTGATGTAAATACTGGGAAAGTAGATCTTGGAGTTTTACAAGGAAAACCAAGAAGTGAGGTATCTAAGATGCAATTATTCATGGATATTCTCAAGGGTCTTGAAGGTGATAATAAAGTCCCAGTCGAAGAAAAAATATTTGTTCAAGAGCTTGAAAAAAGTGAAAAGTTCACTGAAGATGAAGCAAGAAATTATATTCGAAGAATGCTTAGAGAAGCATCTATTTATGAATCAAAACCCGGTCATTATAACCGAGTATGAAAATAGAAAAATTAACACTTCCAAAACATGCAATTGAATTTTTAAAATCTCAAGGTTTTGAAAAATTATATCCTCCTCAAACAGATAGTGTTAATTCTGGATTATTAGAAGGACAAAATATTTTGGTATCTGCTCCGACTGCAAGTGGAAAAACACTAATTGCAATGCTTGCAATGATGAGTTATATTTCAAAGAACAAAGGTAAGGTAATTTATCTCAGCCCACTACGTGCATTAGCTGCTGAAAAATTTTCAGAATTTAAAAAATTAGAAAAAGTTGTTTTGGGAAATAAAGTCAAAGTCGGTATTTCAACTGGTGATTTTGAAAATATGGAAAAAAATCTAGAAAAAAATAACATATTGATTTTGACTAATGAAAAAATGGATTCAATTATTCGACATGGTGCTGAATGGCTTGATGAAATTGGATTGGTGATTACAGATGAAGTTCATTTAATTGGTGATGAAAATAGAGGTCCAACTTTGGAAATGATTTTGACCCAACTAAAACTATTGGATACAAATCCTCAAATTGTTGGCCTAAGTGCAACTATTACAAATTCAGATGAGATCGCAAATTGGCTTGATTGTAAATTAATTAAAAATGATTGGAGACCTGTTCCTCTGGCTGAAGGTGTATGTGATGCTGGAGAAATTACAATGAGCGATGGTAAAACTTTTGAAGTTGAGCGTAGTTTACGTGGAATTCCAATTGATTTAGGTGTACAATCAGTCAAAGATGGTGGGCAATCACTTGTTTTTGCTGAAACTAGAACACGTTCAAAATCATTAGCAACAAAGGCTGCTGATATAATTTCTCAAATTTTGATAAAAAAAGAAATAACGAAATTAGAAAAAATATCTAAAAAAATTCTATCTGAAAACGAACATACTGAATTAGTAAAAACATTAGCATTATTAGTTAAAAAAGGAGTGGCGTTTCATCATGCAGGATTAAATCAAAAATGTAGAGAAATAATTGAAAAAGAATTTCGTAACGGAACGATCAAATTATTATCTTCTACTCCCACTCTTGCTGCAGGAGTAAATCTTCCTGCAAGAAGAGTTGTAATTTCAAATATTAATAGATATAATGCCAAAATTGGTGCAAATAGACCTATTAGCATTTTAGAATACAAACAGCTTTGTGGTAGAGCTGGAAGACCACAATACGATAAATTTGGTGAATCCATAATAGTTGGAAACGGAAATACTGAAGATCTAATCGACTATTACATTAATGGTGAACCTGAACCAATAATATCAAAAATAACTGATGATAAATCACTTAGAACTCACATTCTAAGTGTAGTTGTTACACATCCAGGAAGCAAGAAAGAAGATATTTTAGATTTTTTTCTGAAAACATTAGGTGGATTACAATCAAGAAAGTCCACCATAAAATTTGCAATTGATATTTCTTTGAGATTTCTTTTTAATGAATCTCTTTTAATCAAAAAAGGCGAGAGATACGCTGCAACTGAATTTGGAAAAAAAACATCCATGTTGTATATTGATCCACTTACTGCTACATATTTTAGAGATGCAATTGAAACTGTATCTCAAGAGCGAAAACACACATTTGGTTTTTTACATTTAATTTCAAATTGTGAAGAGTTTTTCCCAAAATTTTCTCTTCGACAAAAAGACTATGAAAGTGCAAGTTTAATGATTGAAAACAATTCTTCAGAACTATTAGAACCTATTTCAGAATACGATTGCTCAAGAAGTCTTTTGGCTTTACAATCTTGGATCACAGAATCTTCTGAATTGGCTCTTTCAAATAATTTTGGAATAGAATCTGGTGATATGCATAGGATGACTGAAAATGCAAATTGGTTAACTTATTGTTTACGAGAAATTTCAAAGCAAATAGAACGAGTAGACTTACTTGTGGAATTAGATGAACTTAGACAAAGAATTGTTTATGGGATTAGGGAAGAACTTCTTGATTTGGTTAGAGTTAAGGGCATTGGAAGAGTAAGAGCAAGAATTTTGTTTAGATATGGAATAAAAAATCTTGATGATCTAAGAAAAATTCAAGTGAATAAATTAGGAGAGATTGACAAAATTGGACCAACAATCGCAGATAATATCAAATCTGAATTAAAAAAGGTCAGATATTGACTGAACTTTTTCTTCTAGCAATCATTTCAAGTCTTACTGCTTTTTTCACTGTATTTTTCATGACGCCTTCGTTAACTAAATTTTTAGAAAAAAGAGATCTTACTGTCAAAGATGTGAACAAGAAGGGAAATATTATGATTGCCAGACCTGGTGGACCTTCCATAATTCTGGGCATCGTAATATCTGAAATTATTTTGTATGTATTTTTACAACTAAATGAAATTCTTGCAGTAATTATTACAACATCTATAGCCTTTATCATTGGATACATTGACGATCGACAAGTAAAAGGAGCTTGGTTTAAACCAGTTGCACTTACAATATCTGCAATTCCTATAATTTTACTTGGAACACATGATTCTGAACTTGCTTTTCCATTATTTGGAACTGTACAAATCCCATTACTTTATCTTGCATTGATAATTTTTATGATTCCTATCACTGGGAATACAATTAATTCAATTGATGTTCTAAATGGTGTCGCAAGTGGTTTTATGGTGATTGCTAGTTTTTCACTATCTGTTTGTTTGTTCATTTTACAAAATTATGAGATTGCCCTAGTCAGTTTACCATTAGGTTTTGTTTCATTGGCTTTTTACAAATATCATAAAATACCTAGCAAAATTTTTCCTGGAGATTCTGGATCTTTAACTTTGGGTGCAATGTATGGAACAATTGCAATTATAGGCAGTGTGGAAATTATTGCGGCCGTAGCCTTACTACCTGCAATAATCAACTCTTTTTTGTTTTTATCAAGTGTGAAACGTTCAGGCTCAAAATTACATATGGGTACACCTGTAATACACACTAATGATTTTAAACTCAAGTCAACTGATGATAAAGACGCACCTATTACATTAGTGAGATTAATTCTTGCTGGAGGTCCATTATTTGAAAATCAAGTTGCAAAGATAATCTTCAAACTCGGTTTATTTTCAGGAATTTTAGCTATAATTACTGCATTTTTAATGGATGTTTCTCTTTGAAGTTTTCGCTTTTTGGATTCATGTTTGGAATGTGGGGATTAATTCTTGTTGGTGGTGGAATTGCTGTAACTGTTTTAGGACCTTTTACGGTTTCTGGATTTGGAGAGTTTGACATGTTTATTTCATCTATAATTAAAGCAATAATTGCAATCATTCTTGTTATTATTTGGATTTTAATTCTAACTAAATTAAAAAATTGGATTTTTAAAAAAGAAATTAAATCCTAACATTCCTTCCATTCTTTTTGTTTCTTATCATATTCTTTTCTGGTTTTTCTTATTGTAGCTGGAGAACCCATTACTACAGAATCTTCAGGAACATCCCTTTCTACAACTGATCCCATTGCAACAACACTGTTTTTTCCTATTGTTATTCCTGCTTTGATAACTGCACGTGCACCAATAATCACATTATCTTGAATTGTGACACCGCTCATTTTACCTGACATTGGATATGGATCATTTGTTAACACTGATGCTGGACCCATAAACACATTTTTTCCTATTTTTGATAAAGGAGGGATGTATACTTGACCTTCAATTCTTGTATTTTCCCCAATCTTTACATTATAATCAATATGCGCTAGTGCACCAATCTTTACATTGTCTCCAATTTCAGTGTCGTCCCCAATGTATGTAAAATGCCAAATTAACACATTTTGACCGATTTTTGCTTTTTTAGAAATAAAATTTGTTATCATTATTTTATAAATGCCAAGGGTTTGCGTTTGTAATAATTTTTCCAGGAAGTTTATCTTTGTAATTTTTTAGAAACTCCATTTCTTGTTTTTTATCTCGTAATTCATCTGGAAGCATTATTGGAATTTCTTCAATGATTGGAAAAAATCTAGAACACTTTGGACAAAATAATACTCCTTCTGATATAATGTTCTTTTCTTCTTCAATCTCAAATAATTCTAAAGGATGATTTTTATCAATTGGGCATGCCAAAATATCTATCATTGTTTTATTCATTTTAGATCTAGATAAATTGGAATTCCTTTCTGACTAGATAAAAGTGCAGCTTCAGCAATTTTTGTTACATTAACTGCTTGTTGTGGTTTTACTAGTAATTCTGCCTTATTTTCAATTGTTTCTAAAAAATTCTTAATTTCTAGTAATAGTGGTTCTTTTTCTATTTGTATAATTTCACTTTCCTTTTCTCTCACAATTTTGATTTTCTGTGAAATAAAATCTGATGTCATTGTTGCATTAGTACATACTGCACTAAATGTCCTCACTTTTTTTGGCGAGATCCAATTTGATGTGATAATTGCCACTTTATCTTTCTTATATCCTAACATAACGCTTGCAAAATCTTCGTGTTCATGATTTATTTTTCCAGCCTTTGCAAAAACAACTATTGGCATTTCATCAAATAACCAATTTGCAGTATCGATATCATGAACTGAAGTGTCATGAATTATCCCAATATCTTTAATATGATCTGGCATTTTATTTTCTCGATGAAATTCAAGCATAATAAGATCTCCGAATTTTTTTTCTTTGACAATTTTTTTTACAGTTTCTACTGCTGAATTGAATCTTTCAATATACCCACATGTAAGAACCACTTTATTTTTCTCTGCAATTTTGATCAACTTTTCACCTTCTTCTGATTTGTATGTCATAGGTTTTTCTACAAAGACATGTTTTTTTGCATTAAGTAATTTTACAGCAATTTCTAAATGAGTTGAAGTTGGAGTTGCAATGATTGCACCATCAAATTTTTCATTTTTTAACAAATCATCTAGAGATTCATAATGTTTTACAAAAAATCTTTCTGCATATTCTTTACCTTTTTGAGAATTTATATCACAAACAGCTGATAATACTTTTAATTCTGATAAAATTCTAATGTGATTTTTACCCCAACCCCCTATTCCTATTTGAACAATTTTCATTTAATACGCCTTAGTTAACCAATGAGAATAATCCATATTTTTACCCATCACTATGTCTGAATATTCTTGCATCATTTTTTTTGTGATGGCCCCTGGTTTACCATTTCCTATTTTTTTCGAATCCATTGAAATTACTGGTGTTATTTCAGCTGCTGTTCCTGTAAGAAAAATTTCATCTGAAATAATTAATTCACTTCTTGCAATATCTCTTTCAACAAAACCTATGTCCAAATCGTCTGCAATTTTGATAATTGCATCACGAGTAATCCCTTCTAGTGCAGATGATGCTAATGTTGGTGTAATTAATTGACCTTCTCTAACAATGAAAATATTTTCTCCTGGGGCTTCACTTACATTTCCATTATGATCAAGTAATATTGCCTCATCTACTCCGTTTCTTTTTGCTTCCTGAGTAGCTATGATGGAATTAAGATAATTTCCACCCATTTTTGCTTGTGCAGGTGTAGATATATCTGAAAATTTTCTCCATGATACAACTCCTGCACTAATTCCATTTTTATCAAATAAATCTCCAAAAGGAAATGTAAAAATTGCAACATTTGTTGGAGCTTTTTCAGTTACATGTAGATTAATTCCATAATCCCCAACAAAATAAAATGGTCTTATGTAACATGATTTTTTAATATTATTTTTTTTACAAATTCCAGTAACTGCATCTATAATTTCTTTGTCTGAATAATTAAGTGAAATATTATAAAATTGACCAGATCTTCTAAATCGTTTAACATGTTCATTTAATCTAAATACATTGAGATTTTTTCCATTCCAATATGCCCTTATTCCTTCAAATATTGATGTTCCATAATGAATTGCATGTGTAGTAATTGGAACTTGTGCTTTTTCAGTTAGAATAAATTTTTTATCAAACCAAACATATTTTGAGAGTGGAAGTTTCATAGAAAAATTTTATTGCATGTGTATTAATCTCTATTTATTTTGAATACCCTTCTTTAGGAAATTTCATTCCCACAATTCTAGTGGTCTGATCTTCAATTTTTGCAAATTTTTCTACCGTATCCCATTCATCTTCAATTATTTCAATTATGCTTTCTGGAACATCATTTTTCCAAGATGTTTTCTTTCCAAGTGCGCTATCATACAATTTTTCTTTAACTGATGATGCTGAAAGTGTTTTTCTTTCTCCAATTTTTGGTTTTAATCTGTACATCTTTAACATGTATCCTTCAGCTTTATCCCCTGTATATGAAAAAAAATCTCCTTTAACACCCTCAAGTATTTGTTTCCTTAATTTCCATGATCTTCTTCTAACTAATGGTGGCAAATATTTTTTGAATGGTGCTAAAAATGCATAATCATCAGTTACTTGAATTGAATTTCCAAATACTGATTCTAACATTTTCTTTCTTATTTTAAAATTGAATGGAAAACTTTTACTGTTAATTTCTTTATCATCATCTTTGAAAACTACTGGCATGACTTTTACAACATCTGCTTCTTTTTTTAGATCTGAAATAATTTCTATGTGAGCTTTTGTCACAGGATTTAGATGTGCAAGGTATAGGGCAGTAATCAATTAGAATACCTGAATAATTCTTATATTTCAATGATTAATTTTAGTAAATTCACTTTGTTCTAAAATTTTTATCCATATGATTCGAATTTTACTTCAAAACTTCCATCTTCACGCTTATCATGTTCTGTTACAAATCCTTTTGGATTCAAAAAGTCCATTACACCATCAATTGTTCCCTGCCATCCACAAACATAGAAAATTGTATTCTCTTTAGTGATTTTATCTCCAATTAATTCTTCTAATGGTGACATTCCTCCGTCTCTTGGTCTTAGAAATGTTTCAACTCTACCAATCTGACCCGCCCATGATCTGTTAAACCATTCTTGAGGTCTACTGATTGCAGCTCTATATTTGAAATTCCATACATCTTTTCCTCTTTCGATACTTTCATTTTCAAGATTAGTTAGCAAATCTTTGTAACTTAATTCATCAACATAACTTGCACCATGTAATATGACAATCTCTCTCTTATCCCCTGAATCATGAAAATGTTGCGCAAAACTGACAAATGGTGCAAGTCCTGTACCTCCTCCTATACAGATTATTCGCCTGTTATCTTTTTCACCATTTGTAAATTCTTCATTAATTAACAATGCTCTTCCTGTAGGTTTTAACCAAAGGATTTCATCCCCTTCTTTTGCATTAAATAATTGTGTAGTTAATCTACCTGGAAGTGGTTTTCTAACCCATCTAATTACCAATTCAACATAATCTCTATTTTCTGGATGCGATGCAATAGAATAAGCGCGTCTTACAATTTTTCCATTTTCTGTAGGATTTGGTAATCCTAATGTAATGAATTGACCTGCTTTATACTCTGGAACTGGTCCTTCATTTGGGATAAATCTGATTATTACAAGATCTTCTTTAAGTAATTGAACATATGTTATGGTTCCTTTGTTATCTACTACCATAGTGATTGGATTGAGATTTCACGGTTAAATACATTTGTGTTAATTTTCATTCATTTGTTTTAATAAACCGCTAAACGTTAATAACCAATTTTAAAAATATTATTCAATCAGATTTCTGATATGGGCCGGTCGTCTAGTCTGGTAGGATAGGTGCATGGCATGCATCGGATCAAGGGTTCAAATCCCTTCCGGTCCACTCATCTTTTTAATTTTAATAATAATTTCATTATTTTTGGATCATTTTCTTTGAGTAAATTTAATTCCATTTCTTTTGAAATTGGAATGTCTAAATCAAACATTGATTTTAGAACACTTTTTTTTACTTCCAAATTTGAATCTAAAAGTGATTTTAGAATGATTTCTTTGGATGCATAAGATTTGAGGTACCCTAGTGATCCAATTGCACATGATCTAACCCTAGAATTCTCATCTTTTGTAAGTTTGATTATTTCTGGAATAGCTATTGTATCATTTCTATTTGCTAATACCAATGTTACAAAACACTTGATATTTTTATTTGTACAATTCAAATTTTTAATTAAAATTTTTGAAATTCCATTTTTATTTGATACAAGTGAACTGAATGCTTCTCCTCTAACTTGAATATCTTCATCGTTTAATTTTGAAATTATTTTTTCCAAAATTCTTGAATTATTCGATTTTTCTAATATCTCCAAAATTTTTATTTTTTCTTCTTTATTTCCAGATTCTAAAATTTTTACAATTTTCTCCAAGTTCTTATCATAATCTTTAATTCTTGTTAATAATAATTCCATTTTTTTGATTTTGTTCCCTTTTTATCACAATAATCCTTTTAGCTTTAAATTATCCTTAAATACAAAATTGTTTATGTCAACTGAAACCCGAGACACTGTATTCATTGGTAAGAAACCATTGATGGCATATGTAACATCAACGCTAATTCAATTGGCAAACTTACCATCCGTCAACATCAAAGCTAGAGGTATGAGTATTGGTCGTGCTGTAGATGTAGCTCAAATCATTGCAAGAAAAACTGAAAATGCAGGCTATACTATAGGAGAAATCAAAATCGATTCCGAATCACTAGAATCACAAGATGGAAGAACTAGAAATGTTTCAACAATAGAAATTGAAGTAAAGAGAAATACTTAGGTAGTCTTTACTTTACATTCTTTCTTTTACTTTTTGAAAATTTGTATTTCTTTTCCATATTTTTGAATTTTGAAAGTTCAACCAAATCATTGAATTGATCAAAGTTTACTACCTTTCGTTTGTACTTTGTTGTATTCCCTGATTTTTTTAATTCTTTTAGTATGTTCAAAGTTGCAAATGTATTTGCATATAGTACGGATAATGGATAAAGAATTATCTTAAATCCAATATCATTTAATATTTCAGCTGAGTTTAATGGTGTGGCCCCACCTTCAATCATATTTGCAACTAATGGTGCATTGATTTCTTTCCCAATCTGCTTCATCTCCTCAAATGATTTTGGTGCTTCTACAAATATTACATCTGCACCTGTTTTTCTATTTTGCTTTCCTCTTTCAATTGCTTCATCCAATCCTTTTGTAGCTCTTGCATCTGTTCGTGCAACAATAATGAAATTTTTACTTTCTCTTGCATCAATTGCAGCTGATAATTTTTCAGTATACTCTTGTTGTGAGATAACTTCTTTTCCTTGCATATGTCCACATCTTTTTGGCCATCTTTGATCCTCTAGAAAAATACCTGAAGCTCCGGCAGATTCTAATTCTTTTACTAATTTCCAAACACTTAATGCATTTCCATATCCAGTATCTGAATCTACAATTACTGGTACTGTAACTGAGTTACAAATTCGCCTAGCATTGTCTATGGTTTCTGTTGCACCAATAAATCCATAATCTGGCATCCCAAATAATGTTGCAGATGTTCCATAACCTGTTTGAAACATAGCATCAAATCCTACTTTTTGAGCAATTTTTGCACTTAATGCATCATATACCCCTGGAATTACAAGAGGATTTTTTGATTTTAACATGGATTTCAAATTTTTCATAATTCTATTTTTGATTTGAATTATTTATGATTTTAATCCTGTTAGACTATCATAGATAAATTATCTATGTTTTTGATAGTAATGACTATTCAATTTTTATTTTCTTAATTTTATTTTTTAACTTTTTTTCCTGAATATTTTTTAGTTCTAATTCTAGAAATTTTTCATATTTTCTTGTTTCTTCTTCTGTCATATTAGAAAAATTTGAACTTAAAATAGATCCTATCGTTGAAATTTTTTCTAACATGTCTATTGCAACAAATCTTCCCACATTTCCTAATCTAAAAAGTACATCTAGTTGTTTTTTTATGATTTCATTTACTTTGTCTACATCTTGAACTGTTTCTTCCCCTTGCTTTGTTAATTGATACCGTCCATCTTTTGTCTCATCGATTAATTCCTCATCTAACAATCTTCCTAACAATGGATAAATCAATCCTGGAGATGGTTTCCAAATCCCATCACTCTGCTCTACGGCATAATTGATAATTTCTTTTCCTGTGTGTGGTTTTTTATTTAATAAATCTAAAACAAAATATCTTGAAAATCCTCTCGGAATTGAACTTCCTACCCTTTGAAACCAGTCATTAGTCATGATTTAATATATCACTAGTGATATATTTTAATTTTGGTGTTGTGCCTAGCAATTACTACATATTTATCACGTACACAGCAAGTTTTACTGAAAAATGGTTGATTCAATAGAATTTGATTTGATTATTTGTGGTTCTGGCTTGGCTGGATTAAGAGCTGCAATTGCTGCTGCTAAAAAAGGACCACATCTCAAAATTGGTGTTGTATCTAAAGTACAAGTTATGCGTTCACATTCAGTTTCTGCTGAAGGTGGTACAGCAGCTGTTCTATTTGAAGATGAAGGTGACACTATTGAATCTCATGTTTATGATACTGTAAAAGGAAGTGATTTTCTTGCAGATCAAGATGTTGCAGAAAGACTTTGTGTTGAAATGCCAAAAGAAGTTCATCAATTAGATCATTGGGGAATGCCATGGTCTAGAAGACCTGATGGAAGAATTGATCAAAGAAACTTTGGTGGTTATAGTTTTCCAAGAGCAACTTATGCATCAGATAAAGTCGGTTTCTTTGAAATGCAGACATTGTATGATACATGTCAAAAATTTGAAAATATTGAATATCTTAACGAATGGTTTGCAACATCAATAATTCATGATGGCAAACAATTCATGGGACTTACTGCAATTGAATTATCCTCTGGAACATTTTATACGATTAAAGGCAAAGCTTTGATCATAGCAACTGGTGGCGCTGGAAGATTGTATAGTTTTTCAACTTATGCTCTTTCATCAACTCCTGATGGTTTGGATATGGGTTTGCGTGCTGGAATGGCATTAAAAGATATGGAATTTGTTCAATTCCACCCAACTGGAATTTTACCTTCTGGAATTTTAATTACTGAAGGTGCACGAGGTGAAGGCGGTTATTTGCTTAACAGTAAAGGTGAACGATTTATGAAAACTTATGCTGAAAGTAAAATGGAATTAGCTCCACGTGATATTGTATCTAGATCCATTATGACGGAAATTGAAGAAGGTCGTGGATTCAAACATGAAACTGGAGTTGATTGTATGAAACTTGATTTAAGACATCTTGGAGATGAAAAAATTAAAGAAAAATTAGGCGGAATTAGAGAAATATCTATTAAATTTTCAGGTATTGATCCATCAAAAGATTTACTCGATATTAGACCTGTATGTCATTATATGATGGGTGGGCTTCATACTGATATTGATGGGGCAACAGAAATTCAAGGAGTTTGGGCAGCCGGTGAGGCTGCATGTAACAGTGTTCATGGCTCAAATCGTTTAGGTGCAAATTCCACTTCAGAATGTATTGTGTGGGGAAAAATAACAGGAGAACAGGCTGTTGATTATATTCAGAAAAAATCTCAATCTAATCCATGGCCACATCATTTGGTTGCAGCAGAAGAAAAAAGAATCTATGATGGAATTTTCAGAGGCAATGGAAGTGTTAATCCCTATGAAATTAGACAACAATTAACTGATACTATGAATGAAAAAGCATATGTCTACAAAAACGAAACCGATCTTGTTGCAGGTCTTAAAAAAATTCGTGAACTAAAAACACAAACTTGGAAACATGTTGATGATAAAGCAAAAGAATACAATACAAATTTTTCAAATGTGATGGAACTTGATTCAATGTTTAGAGTAGCTGAAATTGTTTTACTTGGAGCAATTAATAGAAAAGAATCTCGTGGTGCACATGCAAGAACTGATTATCCAAAACGTGATGATGCAAACTTTTTACATCATACACTTGCATATTATGATCCAAATGAACCGATTATGAAAACTCACCCTGTCACAATCACAAAATATCAACCAGTTGAGAGGAAATACTAGATGGCCAAAGATGAACATAAAGCAGGAATTGGAGGAATGGCAAATCCTACACGATACGGAATTGAAAGAGTGGCATATTGGTTAATGAGATTAAGTGGATTGGGACTTTTGGCATATTTTGTTGCTCATATTTATGAAACAAGTAATATTTTACGTGGACAAATAGGGTGGAATGAATTTCTTGCATTAACTCAAACTACTGAAGGCCACATTTTCCTGGCATTGGTAATTGCTATGTGTGTATTTCATACAGTTAATGGAATTAGAGTAATGTTGGGACATGGAGGCGTTGGTGTTGGAAAACCTGCAAGACCTGATTATCCATATGATCCAGCATCACAAAACTATAGACATAAAATTGGAATTTATTCAGCCATTCTTCTTGCAGCATTTGCAACCATGTATGGTTTGGCGGTAATGTTTGGTGAATAATATGAGAGAAAGTACAATTATGAAAATTCATTATGGAACTGCTCTTGCCGCAGTTGCTCTTGTGGCAGTTCATATTCTAATGAGACTTACTCAAGGATTTGCAGAATCTTTGGAATATGAAAGTGTGATTGCAAACTACAAATTTGTTCCATATGCATTAATGTTGGAATTAATTCTAATTTTACTTTCAGTTCATGGTTTTAATGGATTACGTGTAATTTTGTTAGAATTGAAACAAGGACAAATTTATGAAAAAGCTGTTTCGTATGGTTGTTTAGCTGCTATGATTGGATTGATTGCATATGGTTCAAGAACAATTATTATGACTAACATGGGGATGGTATAGAAATGGCACAAGTTTCAAGTATTGCAAATGAACAAACATCAACACCAATATCTTCATCAAAATCTGTAATGCTTAGAATCTCGAGGTACAATCCTGAACATGATGACTCGAGTAAATTTATGGAATTCAATGTTCCTTATGAAAAATGGACAACTGTTTTAGAAGCAATTTTAGAAGTCAAAAAACATTTTGATCATTCAGTTGCAGTTAGATATTCTTGTAGACAAGCTACATGTGGATCATGTGGAATGATGATTAATGGAAAGCCTAGATTAGCATGCTTTACAAAAATAAGTGAATTAGATTCTGATGTTGTAACAGTTGAACCAATGAATAATTTTCCAATAATTAGAGATTTAGCAGTAAAATTTGAAAGATTATTTGATACCCATCAAAAAATTAAACCCTATCTAATTCGTGATGATACTGAATTAGAAGTTGACGAAAAAGAATTTTTACAATCTCCTAAAGAATTAGAACAGTATATTCAATTTGCTAATTGCATTAAATGTGGTTTATGTAATTCTGCATGTCCTACTATGGCAACTGATTCTTCATTTGTAGGTCCACAAGCATTGGCTCAAGCATATCGATATGTTGCTGATAGTAGAGATAAAGGAAAGGATTCTAGATTAAAAATCATTGATGAATCTCATGGAATTTGGAGATGTCATTTTGCTGGTTCATGTAGTCAAGTATGTCCCAAAGGCGTTGATCCTGCTATGGGAATTCAATTCCTTCGAGGATACTTGTTAGGTTTTAGAAGTTAACCTAATTTTTTTGGATTTGGGGTATTGTTTACTTGATTATTGATTTGTTCTGCCATGAAGTGGTTTGAAACATTCACTTTAACATCATCAACTCCGTCAACTTTCAACAAATTATCGTGAACATCTTGACATATTTTAAAACCAAATACTGCTGGACAGAATGGACTTGTAAGATGTAAGTCAACTTTAACATTACTGTCATTAATGTCCACTTCATCAATTAATTCTAAATCTACAATCGATGTGTTAATTTCTGGATCTACAATCTTTGATAATTCATCAAATATTTTTACCCGCATCTGTTTGATGTCTTGACTCATGTGGGCAAAAGCGTTGATGCTATATATAACCATTCTAGAACTTTAGGTGATGTATCGTTCACGTCTTGATACTGATTTGAGTGATATTACTTTAGATTACGTATCATCAATTGATGATGATTCTGAAATTGCATTTTATGACATTCTTGGAAGTCAAGCTCATACTCTAATGTTATTTCAAAATAATATCATAAAAAAAAATGATGTAAAAAAAATTTTAATCGCATTAGAAAGTTTGAAAAAAGAAAAATTTGATTCATCTTCTGGTGCAGAAGATATTCATGAATTAATTGAATCACTTGTCATCAAAAAGGCTGGAATGGAAAGTGGTGGAAAAATGCATACTGCAAGATCAAGAAATGATCAAGTTGTTTTAGATATAAGAATGAAAATCAGAGATGATATCAACATACTTTGTAATTGTATTTTAGATACTGTTGAATCACTTGTATCTGTAGCTAAGAATCACCAAAAAACTATCATGCCCTTATACACACATTTACAACAAGCTCAAGCAGGTTTATTTTCACATTATCTTTTGGCTCATGCTGATGCATTGATTAGAGATTTTCAAAGATTATATGATACATTTCAAAGAGTAAATCAAAGTCCACTTGGTGCTGGTCCTATTGGCGGGACTAGTATTCCAATTGACAGACATAGTACTGCAAAAATGTTGGGATTTGATAATGTTGTAGAGAATTCTATTGATGCAACAAGTACACGTGATTTTGTTGCAGAGTATGTTGCAATGATCTCTATTTTAATGACTAATCTAAGTAAAATTTCTGAAGATTTTGTTATTTGGTCTACATCTGAATTCTCATTTATTGAATTAGCTGATGAATTCACATCTCCTTCAAGTGTAATGCCTCAAAAGAAAAATCCTGATATTTTAGAATTAACAAGAGGCAAAACTGCTGAAGTAATTGGAAATCTAACTGCAATTTTATCTACCATCAAAGGTTTATCATCAGGTTATGGACGAGATTTACAACAAATCAAATCATCTATTTGGTCTAGTTCTAAAATTTCTATAAGCGCTTTATTGATTTTAAAATCTATTCTACTTACTTTGAAAGTTAATGAAAAACAAATGAAAAAAGTTACAGAATCTAGTAATTTGATTGCGCTTGATATTGCAGAAAAATTAGTTCAAGAAGGAATCCCATTTAGAGTAACTCACAAAATTTCAGGTATTTTGGTCCAATTAGCTCATCAATCAAAAAAATCCATTTCTAAATTATCTCCCTCAGATATTAAAAAATCTGTGATTGGTACAGATGTGAATCCAAAAATTGTCTCCCAAATCATTTCTACTACTTCAGTGGTAACTTCTTTAAAAACACGAAAGTCTTATGGTTCTTCAGGATATGATGAACAAAAAAGAATGATTTCTGATAGAATTCAAAAAATCAATAATTTTAGAATTCTTTTAACTGAAAGAGAAAATGAAATTCGTTTATCTATTGAAGATTTACAGAAACAAATTACTAAAACCCTTGAATGATTCTAATTTTATTTGAATAATCAAATCCCACTCCAACCCTACTTGACAAGTTATTGTCAAACTTTTTTGTACATATATTTAATGAAATAAGAGTAGAGCGGGTCTAAAGGGATTCGGACCCTTGACAACCGGATTAAAAGTCCGGTGCGCTACCTGGCTGCGCCATAGACCCACAATAGAAAATGTTTTACGTGTATAATTTAGTCTTTTACAAATTTTTTGTGATGACCGAAACTTTTAATCTGGCAATTTGGTTGGATGAATTAGTGCCCTTGTAGTATAGCCCGGTCTAGAATTCGGCCCTGTCACGGCTGAGACGCGTGTTCAAATCCCGCCGAGGGCGCCATTATTTCTATTTTAGTGATTATTTTTAACCGATCAGAATTTTTTAGTTATTCTGATAACAAAAAACCATTTAATTGAAATCTATCACAAAAATATTAAAATTCAGGCAATTTTAGTAATTTTTAATGTCTGAAGAGAAAAAGGAATCTGAAATTGAATCAAAACCTGTTGAAGATTTCCCACCTGAACAGTCATCTGTAGATAATACATCTAATGCAGCATCAGAAGCTGCTGAGGCTGCAGCAAGAGATGTAGAAGTAGCAGAAAATGCAGTTAAAGAAGCATTAGCTAAAGTTGAAGCGGCAAAAATAAAGGCAGAAGCAGCAGCTGAAATTGAATACAAAGCAATAGCCGCTGAAGTAAAAGCTGATACTGCAAAAAGTCCTGATTATACTTTCAAACGAAAGGGTGAAGAAATTTTTAGACGTGAAATGGGTGAACCAGAATTTTTCTTAGATAAAAAAGATAGATTCCCTAGACCTATTCTAACTGCTGATCAACAAGAATCTCTTACAAGAACAGCTGAAACACCAAAAGATCAAACTCCTGCATATGTCCCTCAACATGTCCTTAGTCCAGAATTTGAAGGCATTTCTAATTATGAACAAGGTGTAGATTCATTTTTAGATGAACTAAAAGAAAAATTAGAAAAATTAAAAAACAATTCTGGTAGTTCTGAAAAAGAAATTCAAGATACAGAAAATAAAATTACTTATTTAGAATCTATTCATGAAAATTTTTACATTGGAATGAATGTATTTCGAACAGCCAGAGGCGGAAGGAATAAAATTAAAGCATAACAGGTATTGATATGAGCCAAGTAAATTTTGATGTAATGAATACACGAGTAACTTTCAAAAATATTCCTTTACACACTTTATCTAAATTCACTTTCAAGGATGTTGCAAATGCTTGTAAAAAATTCAAAGAAATCCCTGGTGTTGATGAATGTATTATTTTTCAAACTGCTAGTAGAGTAGAAATTTTTACAGTAAGTAATATTGAAACAGATGATTCTCCTGATGCTAGAAGAGGCGAAGCAAAAGATCTTGTATTAAATAAAATTAAGGATACTTGGGTGTCTTTGTCTTCGTTAGAACAAATTGATATTGATCATTTTGATCAAACTCTTGAGGTGTACAAAGGTGATGATGTTTATCATCGTTTGTTACGTTTAGCCTCTGGATTGGATTCTGTTGTTGTTGGAAAACAAGAGGTGTTTGATGAAATTGTTCAAACATTAGAAAATGCAAAAAATGATGGCACATCAGGTAAAATTCTCAATAAATTATTTGAAAGTGTTATTCGTTCATCTACAAAAATGAGGGATATTACTGGAATTTCTGACGATGTTGTTTCTCTGGGAGATATAGCAATAAAATTGGTAGACGAAAAAGCAGGATTAGATCCAAAAAAGAAAGTCCTGTTGATTGGAACTGGAGAATCTGCAGCTATGATTGCAAAAACCTTGAATAAAAAAGAAATTCCATTCGATGTAACTAGTAGATCACTTGAGCGCGCCACTGGGTTTACGACTATTCTAAATGGCAATCCTGTTGATTTCAACGATGTTTTGACAGGTTTTAACAAATATGATATCATTTTAGTTGCAACCACTTCTGATTATTTCTTAATTACATTTGAACGAATTAGGTTGGTGATGGAGGATAAGAAAAAAGGCACATTGATTTTAGATTTATCTGATCCTAGAACTGTTGATGAGGGGATTACTGCATTACCTGGAATCAAATTATTATTTAGAGATCAAATTTTTGAAATCTATGAAGAAAGTGTAAAAACTCGTTCTGGGATTGTACCTGCAGTTGAAAAGATAATTGAAAAAGAATTACCTGTTTTATCCATTAGAATGAAAAGAACTGATTCTTAATTTTTTTATAATCCTTGTTTTCTTAAAAGAAATTGCATGATTGCTTCTTTTGAATAATCTATTCCGTGTTCTTCTTCAGTATGATCTCTAAATTCTACTATGACTGATTCCATTTCTCCTTCTGAAACAAAATCACATTCAAATCCGTAATCTCTACACTTGAGATTTGCCATGTTGTTGCGAAAATATTCTCTATATAAAAATCCACAGGTAGAATAATTTTTAAATTGATTTTTTATCCATATGATTCGAATTTAATTCCAAAACTTCCATCAGATTTTTTTTCATGCTCTGTGACGAATCCTCTTGAAGCAGTTGAATCAATTACACCATCAATTGTACCTTGATATCCACAAATGTATATGATTGAATTTTCAGGAGTTATTTCTTCACCTGCCATTTCATCTATCGGTGATAATCCTGTTTTTTTATCTACTTTGAAAAATGATTCTACTCTACCTACGTGACCATTCCATGATCTGTTGAAAAATTCTTTTGGTCTACTGATTGCCGCTCTATATCTGAAATTCCATTCACCTTTCCCTCTTTTTTCACTTTCTAATTCCAAATCTGTCAAAAATCTTTTGTAACTTAATTCATCAACATAACTTGCACCATGCAATACAATGACTTCTCTTTTGTCGTTTGTATCGTGGAAATGTTTTGCAAATGCAATAAATGGTGCAAGTCCAGTTCCTCCTCCAACACAAATTACTCGTCTATTGTCTTTTTCATCATTGTGCAATGTATCGCTGATTTGTAATGCAGTTCCACTAGGATCTCCTAAATACACTTCATCACCAACACTTGAATAGAATAATTCCGTTGTTACACGACCTGGAAGTGGTTTTCTAACCCATCTAATAACAAATTCAAAATATTCTCTATTCTCTGCATGTGATGCAATAGAATATGCACGTCTTACAATTTTCTTTTCAGCAGGAATGGGAAGACCAATTGTTAAAAATTGACCCGTTTGATATTCAGGCATTCCAGTTTCTGGAACTAATCTAATAACTACAAGATCTTCTTTTAGTAATTCTCTGTAAATTATTTTAGCTTTAGTTTCAGTTACCATACAAGAAGTTTTTTCTTGACTTTGGTTAAATATATTTCTCTTACAAATTATCTATAATTCAATTTGTGATATCATCTCATCTAGAATTTTTTGGTTTGCAGCTACAATAAAAGATACTCTAGTAGAATAACTAAGATCTGCATCTAATGGATTAAGATTCTCATCTACAATTATCCCTCCTGCTTCTTTTACAATTAGGTATCCTGCTGCAATATCTTGTATTCTGATTTTATTTCGCAAATCAATAAAAACATCCATCATGCCTCTTGCAAATAATGCCATTTCTAATGCATTAGCTCCAAAATGTCTCGTATGTTCATGATTTTTGGAAATTGGTCCTAATTTTTTTAACAAATCTGTTGATGCTCCTGATGTATTAATTCCTATAATTTTATAGATTGGCTCTTTATCGTGAACTTTGATTCTTTTTTCATTCAAAAAAGAACCTTTATCTTTTGAAGCCCAGTACATCTCCCCATTTGAAAGATTTGTGATAACTCCATCTGTAATCGAACTAAGATTATTTTCTGTTGCAAATGCAAGTGAACTACAAAAAAATGGAATACCCCGAACTGCATTTGCTGATCCATCTATTGCATCCATTATCACAAATCCTTTAGATTTTGTTGATAATTCTACTCTACCACATTCTTCACCCAAAACAACACACTCAAAATTTATTTCTTTAAGAAAATCTAACACTGTTTTTTCTGCAATAATGTCAATATTTCTAGAAACATCTCCTCCTGCACCTATTCCAAAATCTCCTGCAGCATTTTCAGTTCCAGCAATATCTTTTACATTATTATAAATTCGATTTGATGCTTCTTGAAGAATTTCAATAACTTCCATGGTATTTTTCTTACCCTTTGTAATTTAAATGAAAATTTTTTGAAAGCATAAATAACAATGAACAAGATTATTTTTGTGAGTGGTAAAGATCAATCTGTTGTAAGTAAAGAAGCGTTGATGAGTACAAAACCTGGAAAACAAATAATCAAGCAAGGTTTGTTTAAGTCAAAAGGTTACAAATTATTTAAAAAATACAAGGAAGAGACAGAAAATGAATTTCCAAATTTCACTGATAGGTTTGTCAAAGGTCTTCTTAATGAAATTAAATCTGATTCAAATCCAAATTCTACTCAACAAGCTTTTGGTGATGAAGTAGGTTCTACTGAAATTATCTTAAATGCTTCTGAAATTGAACCTATAAAATCAAAATTAGAAAGTCCTGATATTTTAAAAGACAGAGTTCTTAGAATTTTAAATTCAAATTTCGTTAAAATGACTTTCCCTGTTTTTAATGGATTGTTTGATGCTGCTGCTGAATATACTGGAAGAAATGATCCTCAATTAAAACAAGATATTGTTGAAGGTCATATCTTAGCAATTGATCTTAGTGAACCAATGGATAGAATTGTAGATAAAGACGAAGATTTGGATTATCTAGATGACTACAAATTAATGAATCCATATATTTTGAAATTAGCTAGGAATAAAATTTCAAAGGGTGGTGAACTAGTTTTGAAAGAATTTGAAGAGGGTTTCAAGGATGCTAGAATTGGACAGTATCTGGATGAGAAATTAAAATCAAAACCCACAAGGATTACAGAAGAAGAAATGACTTTGTCTTATAAAAAATACCGTGCAGTAATGGGAACTGCTGGTAGAAACATGGCTTTGGCAGAAAGACCCTTAGGTGAAATTTTCTATTTAGGAATGGCAAGAGCTGCAGAAGGTGTTGGATGTGGAAATGAAATTGAAGATTCGATTAAAAATGGATTTGTAAAAATTCCTTCTTGGCCTCTTTACTATTCATTATTATCAAATAATGTGAAAAAAGGATTTGATGTAACTCTTGAAAAAAGTAATTTGTATTTACAAGATGCACGTTTAACTCTTGAATTATTACCTGAAGGATTTTCTCATAAAGAATTTTTAGAATTTTTATTTTTGACGGTAGAACATTATAATCAATATTGGTTTAATCGTTTACAAAAGGCCAATAAATGGTCCGAGTTTGAATCTAAACTTCCCAAGTGATTCAATTGATGTGGTCTGAAAAATATCGACCTAGAACTATTTCTGATATGATTGGAAATGAAGAATCTCGTAGTGAAATTATGGAATGGTTTGCAAAATGGAAAAAGGGTACTAAACCATTACTTTTAGTTGGACCTTCAGGTATTGGAAAAACAACCATGGCTTTCCTTGTTGCCAAGCAATTTGGATATGATGTGATTGGTCTTAATGCAAGTGATGTTAGAAGTAAATCTAGAATCAATGAAATCTTGACTCCTGTATTAGGAAATGTTAGTGTTTTAGGCACTCCTATGATTTTTGTAGATGAAGTTGATGGTATTCATGGACGAAGTGATTATGGTGGTGCTGCAGCACTTGTTGATATTCTAAAAAACCCTACAGTACCGATTGTTTTAGCTGCTAATGATGACACATTAGAAAAAATGAAAAATATCAAAAAAACAGTCAAAATAATATCTTTCAAAAAAATTCCACCTCGTTTACTACATGTTTATCTAAAAAATATTTTGAAAAAAGAAAACACAACATTAAGTCCTGGATCTTTGATTAAAGTTATTGATAAATCTCGTGGAGATATACGTTCCATGATTAATTTAGCTCAATCTTTTGTAACTGGGTTTAATCCACAAACTGAAAATTCTTTTGAAACAATACATGTTGAAGATGGGATAAATGCATTCTTCAAAGCAAATACATTTGAAGAAGCAAGAATTGTTTTGTATTCTATACAAATTGATCCTAGAGAAAAAATTAATGCATTTTATTCTAGTATTGTTACCAGTGATTTAGACACTTCTTCTATGGCAAAATATTTGGAAATCATTTCAAAAGCTGATATGTTGTATGGAAAAATTATGAAAACTCAAAATTGGAGATTATTACGTTATCTTAATGACATTTTGATTATGTTATATCATGATGATGATAGAATTAGATATACAAAATATAATTTATCTTGGCCATTACTTAATCGAATTCGTTGGGATGGCGCAAAACTAAGATCTCTGTCATCGTTAATGTCAAAAAAATTACATTTGTCTTCTAGTGCATTTGTGACAATTTGCTTACCTTATGTTTTGTTTTGTATAAAAAACAAAACATTGGAATTAGAATTACAAGAAACTTTTGGAGATCTTCTTGAAAAAGAAATGGAGCAAATACAATGAGTTGGAGAAAAATCCCAATGAAATTTCCTGGAATTTGTATTGTTTGTAATGAAAAAATTTTGGTTAATGAAACTGGATTATGGGCAAAAGGATTAGGTGTTAAACATGAAAAATGTACTGAACTTGATGAATTGTCCTGTATTGTATGTGGATCTTCTGCTGGTTGTACTCGGTGTGAATTTCAAGAAAATTGTGATATTTCGAATGTATCTCAATTTTGTATATGTAAAAAATGCAGTGAAGAAAAAAATGCTTTTGTTTCTTATCAAAAATTCACAAATAAGAAATTCTCTATTTTAAATTCTTGATCTTGGAATGAAACACTGATTTTTGAATTAGTATAATAATATGAAAATCTTGAATTTTGAAATTAAATTAATATAGGAAACCATTATGCTTTAGATTATCATTATGCATTCTGAAAAGATTGAAAAATCTAGTAGTAATAATAAGGCCGCATTACAGGGTGGCGGACAAGACAGAATTAAGGCTCAACATGAAAAAGGTAAATTAACTGCACGTGAAAGAATTGATCTTTTAGTTGATGAGGGTACTTTTACTGAAATTGATCCATTATCTACACATCATTATCACGAATATGATATGCAGAAAAAGAAATTTTTCACTGATGGTGTTGTTGGCGGTTATGGAAATGTCGATGGAAGACAAATCTTTGTCTTTGCTTATGATTTCACTGTTCTTGGTGGAACATTAAGTCAAATGGGTGCAAAAAAAATAACTAAACTAATGGATCATGCAGTAAAGACTGGATGTCCAATTATCGGTATAATGGATTCAGGTGGTGCTCGAATTCAAGAAGGAATTATGAGTCTTGATGGATTTGCAGATATTTTTTATCACAATCAATTAGCTTCAGGAGTTATTCCACAAATTACTGCTAGTATTGGTCCTTCTGCTGGTGGCTCTGTTTATTCTCCTGCAATGACTGATTTCGTTATAATGGTGGAAAAAGTTGGAAGTATGTTTGTAACTGGTCCTGATGTAGTTAAGACTGTATTAGGTGAAGAGATTTCATTTGATGATCTTGGAGGTGCAATGACTCATGGTTCAAAAAGTGGTGTTGCACATTTTGTTGCACAAAATGAATACGAATGTATGGATTACATCAAAAAATTAATTTCATTTTTACCTCAAAATAATACAGAAGAACCACCTAAAACCAAAACTGATGATGATCCTAACAGGTTAGATCATAATCTCATTAACATAATTCCTGAAAATCCTTTACAACCATATGACATGAAAGAAATAATCCATTCAATAGTTGATAATCATGAATTTTTTGAGGTTCATGAATTATTTGCACCAAATGTTGTTGTAGGTTTTGGAAGAATGAATGGACAAGTTATAGGAATAATTGCAAATAATCCAATGCATATTGCAGGTGCACTTGATATTGATTCTTCAAATAAAGCAGCACGTTTCATAAGGTTTTGTGATTCATTTAATATTTCAATTATTACTTTAGTTGACACCCCTGGTTACATGCCAGGTTCAAATCAAGAACATAATGGAATTATTCGACATGGAAGTAAATTGCTTTATGCATATTGTGAGGCAACTGTTCCACGAATTACATTAGTTATTGGAAAAGCATATGGTGGTGCATACATTGCAATGGGAAGTAAAAATTTAAGAACTGACATTAATTATGCCTGGCCTACTGCTAGATGTGCAGTATTGGGTGGAGAAGCTGCAGTAAAAATCATGTATCGAAAAGAACTACAAAGTGCCGATGATCCTGAGACTCTCAAAAAACAACTAATAGATGAATTTGCAGAGAAATTTGAAAATCCTTACGTCGCAGCCTCTCATGGAACTATTGACAATGTTATTGATCCTGCTGAAACAAGACCTATGATAATCAAAGCACTACAAATGCTTGAAAACAAAAGAGAAAAACAATTACCTAGAAAACATGGGAATATCAATTTGTGATTAATGATGATTGAAAAAGTTTTGATTGCTAACAGAGGAGAAATTGCTTTACGTGTTATTAGAACTTGTAAGGCACTTGGAATTAAAACAGTTGCAGTTTATTCTGATGAAGATACTAATTCCATGCATGTTAAACAAGCAACTGAGGCATATCATATTGGAGAGGCAACTCCTGCAAAATCCTATCTTAATCAAGAAAAAATTCTTGATGTAATGTTATCTTCAGGTACTGATGCTGTTCATCCTGGTTATGGTTTTCTTTCTGAAAATGATGATTTTGCAAGATTATGTGAAAAAAATAAAATAACTTTCATTGGCCCATCTGCAGATTCAATGAATTTGTGTGGTGACAAAATGAGATGTAAAGATGCAATGTTAAAAGCAAAAGTTCCGACAGTTCCTGGAAGCCCTGATTTAGTTAAAGACGCAGATGATGCAGAAAAAATTGCTAATGAAATTGGTTATCCTGTAATGCTAAAATCTGTTTATGGTGGAGGTGGAAGAGGAATAAGAATAGTGAATAACGATCAAGAATTACGCGAAGGTTTTGAGTCTGTTACTGGCGAATCAATTGCTGCTGTTGGAAAATCTGCAATCCTTGTAGAAAAATTTCTAGAAAAAACAAGACATATTGAATATCAGTTTGCAAGAGATACTCATGGAAATACAGTTCATATTTTTGAGAGAGAATGTTCTATTCAAAGACGTAATCAAAAATTAATTGAACAAACTCCTTCACCTATTGTTGATGAAGAAACAAGAGCACGTATTGGTGAAATCGTATGTAGTGCTGCAGATGCAGTTGGATATACTAATTTAGGTACTGCAGAATTTCTTAGGGCAGATAATGGAGAATTTTATTTTATTGAAATTAATGCACGATTACAAGTAGAACATCCAATTACTGAATTTGTTTCTGGATTAGATTTAGTTAAATTACAATTAGATATTGCAAACGGAGAACCAATTCCGTTTAAACAAAGTGATTTGAAAATGAATGGATATGCTATTGAATGTAGAATAAATGCTGAGGATACATTCCTGGATTTTGCTCCTTCTACTGGGCCTGTTCCTGACGTGACAATTCCTGCCGGGCCAAGCGTTCGATGTGATACTTATCTATATCCTGGCTGTACTGTCTCTCCATTTTATGATTCACTTATGGCAAAACTTGTAACATGGGGACAAACATTTGAGGAATCTCGAACTAGAATGCTTTCTGCATTAAACGATTTCTATATTCAAGGTGTAGAAACTTCTATTCCTCTTTACAAAACAATTCTTAATTCTGATGAATACAAAAATGGCAATCTCTCAACTGATTTTCTTAAACGTTATGATATGATTAATAGATTAACTACCGATCTTAAGAAGGAAAAAGAAGAAAAAAGTGATGCTGCTTTAGCTGCTGCAATAATTCATTCTGAATACTTTAAGAGTCGTGTACAAAACAATGTTGGAAATAATTCTAACTGGAAAAATAAATTGGACTGATGAAATATGGATTATAAAATTCAAGATGTAGAAAAATCATTTGATGGAAGAATAATAGAAAATCATGGTAACAATGATTATACAATAAAAATCAATGATGATGAACACTCATTAAAAATTCTAAATATGGATTCAAAAGGAATTGAATTTATTTTAGATCAAAAATATCACAAAGCAAAATACCTTGAACAATCTACAAATGAAATGAATATTGTAATTGATAATGTTCCAGTCACTTTAAACTTGCATACTCATTTTGATAAAATAGTTTACAAAAATTCTGGTGGAAGTAGTTCTGGAAATGCACAATTATCTTTGAAAAGTCAAATTCCTGGAAAAGTTGTATCCGTTGCTGTTACTGATGGTGACTCTGTTGTAAAAGGAGATGTTGTTTGTACTTTGGAATCTATGAAAATGCAAGTTGCAGTTAAAGCACATAAAGACGGTGTCATTAAATCAATTAAAGTAAAAGAAACTGCTACTGTTGCTAAAGGCGATGTAATAGCTGAAATAGAATAATTTTTTTATTTTAGAAAGTTTTTGATTTCTTCATAATTTGGTTCTTTTAAGGGATCTTCTGATATCCACTTATATCCAATTTTTCCATCTTCCATAATTACAAATACAGAACGTTTTGCAGCATTGTAATCTTTAATGTGAAGTAAATCTTTCATCAAAACATCATAATCTTTTATTGTTTTACTTGTATAATCTCCTAATAATGGAAAATTAAACATGTGTTTTTCTGTAAATGCTTTGTTTGCAAATGGACCATCATTACTGATAGCTACAATTGTTGCACCCATATCTGAAATTTCTTTCCAAGAATCTCTAAATGTACACAGTTCAGCTTCACACACCGGTGAACTTGCAGCAACTATGAATGATAAAACGATTTTCCCCCCTTTGAATTCTTCTAAAGATCGCATCTTTAATTCAGTGTCTGGAAGCTCAAAACCTGGTGCAATATCCCCGACATTTATTGACATGAACGTTTTTCCTTAATGTTCTATAAAGTACTTTAGAACATCATTTTTTCAAAATTTGATCGAAACAATGAGGCATAGCTTTTTATACAAAAATCAGGGTGAAAAGCTAAATTGGTCGGGGAATTAGCGGGCAATTATAGTACCGTTGTATTGATGTTTGGCTTTGCCGTAGCAGCAATGGCTCCCGCATTAATTATTTCTAGAATGATTTCTCCTAGAAAACGTAGTAATCCTGTAAAATTTTTACCTATGGAATGTGGTCAGGTACCGTCTGGTGAAGGACGAACACATTTCATGATGCAGTATTATCCGTATATTCTGATGTTTGTTGTTTTTGATGTAATGGCGATTTTTCTATATGCATGGGGCAGTGCTATTTTAGAACTTCCAAAGAGTGCAACTTTGCCGATGATGGGATTCTTAGCAATTATGTTTGGAGCAATGGCATTTGCATTGTACCAATCAGGGAGAAGAAGAATTTGGTAGTTATTTATGTACAAAATATTTTCAAGGAGATGAGAAATATTGCTTAAAGATTTGATTACTCCTGAAAATGCAAATGTCTTTGTAGGTAAGTTAGGCGATATTTTAGAAAAAGCAATTGATAAACCGTTAGGTTATGCAATCAACTGGGGAAGAATTTGGTCCTTATGGCCTGTACATATTGAAACAGCATGTTGTAGTGTAGAGTTTGGTGCAGCATCTAGTCCAAGATATGATGTTGAAAGATTTGGAATCATTGAAGCATTTGGCTCACTCAGACAATGTGATTTAGTTGTTGTACAAGGAACAATCACACGTAAAATGGCACCACGTCTTAGATTGGTTTATGATCAAATGCCAGAACCAAAATATGTGATTGCTATGGGTGCTTGTGCAATTACTGGAGGATTATATTTTGATTCATACAATGTACTTCCAGGAATTGATGGAGTTATTCCAGTTGATGTATATGTGCCTGGTTGTCCACCAAGACCTGAAACTTTAATTCAAGGTTGTATTCTGTTACAAGAAAAAATCAAGCGAATGAAAGCTAGGAAGTTTGTATAATGAGTACTGAAACACAACCACCAGATGTCACACCTAAAGAAAAACCAACACCTGCAAAGAAACCTGAAGAAAAACCTGTAGATTTACCTGCATTTGAAAAAGGTCTTTCTGATAAAATCACTGAAAAATTTGGTGATAAAATTGAAGTTGCATTTGTAAAAGAAGATAGAGTTAGAATTAATGTTGGTCGTGAAAACGTTCATGAAGTTGCTGAATTTATTCGTGATGAACTAAATTTTGATCATGTGGAATCTGTATCTGGAGTAGATTTTCCTAAAGATAAAGAGATTGAAGTTGTTTATCATATTGGATCTTATACTGATTCTTCATTATCTAGACAAATTCTTGTTTTAGCTACACGGGCTCAAAGAGAAGATAACCCAATTCCTGGAAAAGATGCAACTATACTTCCTACTCTTAGAAATATTTTTTACAGTGTAGAATTTCATGAAAGGGAAATTTTTGAAATGTTTGGAGTCTTTTTTGAAGGACATCCTGATAATAGACGATTACTATTGCCAGAAGACTGGGCAGATTTACCTCCACTTAGAAAGGACTTTGATTCAAGAGGAAGATGATGACTACTGAAATAATGCCTGGATTAGCACTCCAAAAAGTCGATGAACGAATAATGACTCTAAATGTTGGACCTCAACATCCTGGTTCAGGTCATATGAGAATTGTTGTTCAAATTGATGGTGACTATATTGTTGCATGTGATCCTGATCCTGGTTATGTTCATCGTGGTGAAGAAAAAATGGCAGAATATAGAAACTATATTACAAATATTCCACATTTAGAAAGACCTGTAATTCATGATTCTTGTAATGTTTTGTACCCCTATGTTTTAGGAGCTGAAGAACTTTTAGGAATTGAAGTTCCAGAACGTGCAAAATACATCCGAGTTATTGCATCTGAATTAAACAGATGTATCTACATTATGTACTGGCTTGCAATTTATGGGATTTTCTTAGGTCATTCTACGATGTTTATGTGGCCTGCAGGTGATAGAGAATTCTTAATTGATCTAATGGAAAAAATGTCAGGTGCAAGAGTTACTCATGCTCATTTTGTTCCAGGTGGAGTTAGAAATGATTTACCTCCAAACTTTGAAGATGTTTGTTTACGTCAAGTGAACTATTTTGAAAAACGTATCAAAGAATATGCTGCTGTATTTTATGATAACCCAATTTTGATTTCGAGAACTCAAGATACTGGTGTTTTATCTAAACAAGATGCAATTAGACTTGGAACAACTGGATCTGTTCTTCGTGCAAGTGGTGTTGATTATGATCTTAGGGTCAAAGAACCTTATGATGTTTATGATGAATTAGATATCCATACCAATGTAATGAAGGAAGGAGATGCTTATGCAAGATCCAGAATTCCTTGGCTTGATATGATGGAAAGTTGTAATATTATTAGACAAGCGTTACAAAAAATGCCAAAGTCTGGTTCTGTTAGAACAAAATTAAAACCAAATCCAAAAACAAAAATACCTGCAACTGTTTACAAACGTGTAGAATCTGGTAGAGGTTCTTTGGGTTGTTATATTGTATCTGATGGTAAAACAGAACCTTACAGACTAAAACTAAGTGTTCCTTCTTTTAGGAATTTGATAGCATTACCTTATCTTCTTAAAGGTGAAAAACTTGGTAATATGCCATCTGTGTATTGGAGTCTTAATTATTGGCCAGTGGAGGCAGATCGATAAATGTCTGTTATTGCACCAAAATTCAAACTAAGTGAATTCATTAAATCAATACTTGATGATGCTTTTTGGGCTATTCTGATTCTTAATTTAATTGGAATTCCTGCAGTGATGATGATTTTGTTTTTCATTGAAATGCCTGTAATTCATGGTGAATTACTTACCCCATTCCTTGCGCTTTCATGGATTGCAGATCCAACACGAACACTACCTATTATCCAATCTTTCATGGAAACTGATATTTTTAGAGTTATGGCGTTTCCAGGATTTGGTTTTGCAGCATTATTAGCTGCTGGAACAATTTTTGTTGAAAGAAAAATGCTTGCAAAATTACAATTGAGAGTTGGTCCATTTTACTGTGGAAAACTTGAAGGTATTTTACAATTAATGGGAGATGGTTTAAAACTAATTTCTAAAGAAATTATTATTCCAGCTAAAGCAGACAAACCAATTTTTTGGGCAGCACCAGTAATTTTTGTTGGAGCTGCAGCAGCATTTGTAGCATTAATTCCTGTTGCTCCAGGTTGGGTAGTTGCAGACGTAGATTTAGGATTACTTGCTGTGTTTGCTGTAATTGGATTCTTCCCAATTATTACAATCCTTTCAGCATGGTCTGCAAATAGTAAATTCCCGTTCATTGGAGGAATTAGAGCTTTATTCCAGATGGTTTCATTTGAAATCCCACTTATTTTGTCACTATTGGGAGTTGTTATTTTAACTGGAACTCTTAATTTATCTGAAATTGCTGCTAGTCAATCTAATTTCCCATGGATAGTATTTTTGCCCGTAGGTGCAATTGTATTTTTCATTACAATGCTTGCTGAATTAGAACGAATTCCATTTGATTTACCAGAAGCTGAAAGTGAAATTGTAGCTGGATGGTTAACAGAACTTTCTGGAATGATGTACGGTCTTGTCCAATTAGGAACTTATCTGAAACTTTATGCATTTGCAGCATTGTTTGTTGTTTTATTCCTTGGAGGTTGGAATGGCCCATCAATTGTACCTCCATTCCCAGCTGAAATTATTACTGATGGAATCACAATGGGTCCTGTAACACTCAAAGTTCCTGGTTTGCCAATATTTTCTCAAGAAATGCTTAATGGAACACTTTGGTTTGTTCTCAAAACTGTTGGTGTGATTTTCTTTATTATTTTGCCAAGAGGTGTATTTCCAAGAGTTAGAGTTGATATTTTATTGAATTTAGGATGGACCAAACTTATTGGTCTTGCATTCGTTAACATCTTTATTGCTCTAGGCTTGCTTTACGCTGGAGTGTTGGGACCAGGAGGATTACAATAATGGGAACCGCAACTGGAATTATTCGTGCATTAAATTCTGGAATTAAACATATGGCAATTAAGCGATTTACTCTTCGATATCCTGAAGAAAAATTAAAATTTGTAGGGGATGGTTATCAATTTGATCCTTCAACAGGTGTTGGTATTGCTGGATTAAAAGGTCGTCATATGTTATTTCATGACCATTGCACTGGTTGTCAACTATGTTCAATTGCATGTGAAGGTGTTGCTGAAGCAATTGCCATGGTAAAAGTTCCTGAAGAACAAAAACAAAATAAAAAAGCAATCATGCCTCAAATCGATTATGGAAAATGTGTTTTCTGTGGCTTGTGTGTTGATGCATGTCCATTTTATGCATTATACATGACAAATGATTATGAATTATCTTCCTTTTCTAAAGAGGGTTTAATCTATACCCCTGCTCAACTTGCTGTAAAACCATATGTAGCACAAGATAGTGAAATCCAAATAACTGCTAGAGGTGCTACTCATGGCTGATCCAGTCTTTTTAGCATTAACCGTAATCACAATTGGTTCTGCAATTGCTGCACTTGAATTAAGATCATTGATTTATGGTTCAATTGCTTTAATGGGTGCACTTGGTGGTATTGCCGGATTCTTTTTCTTGTTAGATGCACCATTTGTAGCATTATTCCAATTAGCTGTTTACGTTGGTTCAATTGCTGTCTTGATTTTGTTCACTGTGATGTTAGTAAAAAGAGAACTCATATTCAAAAAAATTGAAGATAAGAGAAGAAAGTTTGCAGGAATCGGTTTAATGCTTGTTGTAATGGTATCTTTAGGTGCTGTTTTCTTAGATTCTGGAATTAAAACAATAACTACAGATGAATCACAAGTAAATTTTAGAGATATTGGTATTGACTTTGTAACATATTATTGGCCTGCATTAATCTTAATGGGATTAATTTTAGCTGGTTCTGTAACTGGTGCATTAGTGTTAGCAAAACGAGAGGATGTGGAGAATGACCAGCGAACTAGTTGATTTTACATTAGTTTCAGTTGCCCTATTGGGAATAGGAATTTACGGTCTAGCTGTAAAGCGTAATTTTATTCGAATGTTGTTTGCTGTTGAAATTATTATCAATGCTGCAAATCTAAATCTTGTAGCATTTGGTAGATTTTTACCTCATAGTGGGGGTCAAACTTTGGCATTGTTTTCAATTGCAATTGCAGCAGCAGAAGTAGCAGTTGGCCTGTCGCTGATTATTGTAGCATATAGAATGTATCAAAATGTCGATATTGCAGACTTTAGGAGTTTGAAAGGATAATGGAATATGCATTATTACAGGCAGTTTTCCTGCCTCTCTTATTATCTCCAGTAGCATACATTATTGGAAGAAAAGTAGGTCCTACTCCTGCCATGTGGTTCACATTTGCAATTTTACTTTACACCACAATTCTAGTAATCAATGCTGTACTTTCTGGAACTGTGGAAGAACATTATCCATGGACTTCAATGTTTGGCGAATTTGGTTTCTTGTTAGATGGTCTTGCATCGCCATTTGCAATAATGATTTATGTTCTCTCCACCATTTTGGTTTTGTATTCAAAACCATACATGATTCATAAATTTCATGAACAGTTTGATGAAGAACAAAATATTACCACATCAGGAAGTGGTCAAACCTCTGTTGTTGAATCTTCTTCACTCTCAAATTATGTAAATGCTAAATCTGGACTTTACTTTGCACTTTATCTTGTTTTTGCAATGGGAATGCTTGGAACAGTTCTATCTACAAACTTGATTGAATTTTATATTTTCTTTGAGGTGATGTTAATTCCTGGTTTCTTTTTGGTTGCACTTTGGGGAGATGGTCCAAGAAGAAAGATTGGTTTAATGTTCTTGTTTTGGACTCATGCTGGTGCTGTTGTTTTATTGTTGGGCTTTTTGATGATTGGTCTAACCATTGGTAGCTTTGATTTTGTTGATATTCAAGAATCTGAAATCCCTCAAGATATTGTAATGATTTCTGCAATTGCCATTGCAATTGGACTTGGTGTTAAATTGGCAGTATTCATGTTCCATATTTGGTTACCTTATGTTCACGGTTCTGCACCTACTCCGATTAGTGCATTATTGTCACCAGCTATGATCGGAATTGGTGCTTATGGTATTTTTAGATTAATTGTTGAATTCTTACCCTCAACATTTGCAGAACTTTCAATTTGGTTCCACATCTGGGGTCTTGTTACAATGATTTATGGTGGCGCCATGGCACTCATGCAAGATGATCTAAAACGTCTTCTTGCATATTCTAGTATAAGTCAAATGGGATATCTTCTGTTTGGGATAGGCTCAATGTCTGCATTAGGTCTTGCAGGTGCAGAAATGATGTATGTAACTCACGCAATTGGAAAAGGTATTCTTTTCATGATGGCTGGAATAATAATTGTCAAAGTTGGTACTCGAAGTATTTCCAAATTAGGTGGTTTGGCAGGAAAAATGCCAATTACTGCTGTATGTGCAGTTATTGGTGCATTGACCATAATGGGTGTTCCTCCAACTAGTGGTTTCATGGGTGAGTGGGTTTTATTTTATGGTGCATTAGAGACTGCAATTGAAGAAGGTTCCACTCTTAGAGCAGTTACTTTTGGATTGGGTCTTGTTGCAACCGCACTTACAATGTCATACTTACTATGGATGTTAAAACGTGTGTTCTTTGGAAAAACTCCTGAACACCTTGAAAATGTAAAAGAAGGTAGCTGGTATATGACTGTGCCAATGATGGTCTTGGCAGGATTTTCAATTGTAGTTGGAATTTATCCAGACATTTTCTATAAAACAATAATTCCATACATGAATGGAGTGTTGGGGGTTTAGATTATGGCAATTGAATTAATGGGATTTGAAATTGGAACTTTAAGTGCTTGGTTAGTTTGGATTTTACCATTTGCAGCAGCTATGATTATTCCTGGAATTGGAAAATTATCTAAACATGCAACCGGATTTGTTGCAGTTGGATTTGCTTTGATGAGTGCATTATCTGCTGCAACTATGATACCTGTTGCATTAGAAGCTCACGAACTTCATCATCAAGTTATGTGGATAGAATCACTTGGTCTTAAAGGCGGTGTTTTAGCAGATCCACTTTCTATTATTATGGCAAATGTAGTTGGTTGGATTTCATTCCTCATTATGATTTACAGTACTGGATACATGAAAGGCGATAAAGATATTCCAAGATTTTGGTTTTGGATGATGTTCTTTATTGGTTCAATGCAGTTAATTGTATTATCTGATAATTTGCTACAAGTATTCTTCGGATGGGAAGGTGTAGGACTAGCATCTTACGCACTGATCAGCTTTTGGTATCGTGATAAAAAGAAAGATTACGTTGGTACTGAAGGACGTACTGTTCTTGGAATGTTAGACTATTATTCTCCAACTCATGCTGGTATGAAGGCATTCATCATGACCAAAGTTGGTGATGTGATGATGATTGCAGGAATGCTTTTGATATTCTTATTTGCAGGTACTTTTGGATTTAAGGAATTAATGGGTGATACTGATTGGGCAACTGCAATGGCTGCTCAAGGATTGTTAGTTCCTGCATTTGTTTTACTATTTGGTGGAGCAATGGGAAAATCTGCACAATTTCCATTAAATGAATGGTTACTAGAAGCAATGACTGGTCCTACTGCAGTTTCTGCATTAATTCATGCAGCAACAATGGTAAAAGCAGGAGTATTTTTAGTTGCAAGAATTGGTCCACTTGTATTTGCATTAGGTGCTGCAGGAATAATGGCTGATCAATTCTTTGAAATTGTTGCATGGGTTGGTGCAATTACTGCATTACTACTTGCAACACAAGGAATGGTCAATCCCGAAATTAAAAAAGTTCTTGCATATTCTACTGGTTCTCAGATTGGTTATATGATGATGGCATTAGGTGTTGCAGGATTGTCTCATCAATACGTTGACGGTTATACTGCAGGATTCTTCCATTTGATTTCTCATGCAATGTTTAAGGCTTCATTATTCATGGCAGCAGGTTCATTATTGCATATTGTTGGTTCTAGATTTATGACTGATATGGGTGGTCTGAGAAAACAAATGAAGAAAACATATGCATTCATGTGGGCTGCCGGTCTTGGTTTAATGGGTGCACCATTTATCACAACAGGTTTCTGGAGTAAGGATGCAATCTTTGCGGCTGTATACGAATCTGGAAATGAATGGGCTTTACCTTTGTACATAATTGCTGTTTTAACTGCTGTAATCACTGCATTTTACACAACACGAATGATTGGTATGGTGTTCTTTGGAAACAAGAGTAAACACATCGAAAAAATGGAAGAAGAAGGTCACCACATTCATGAAGCATCTTTATCCATGTGGATCCCATATGGTATTCTTGCTGTTTTAACTATTGGAGTTGGCTTAATTGGATTATCTGCAGAAGAAGGACTTCATCATGTATTTACTGATTATCTAGAACACTCCTTTGGAATTCATAGTGCACATGTAACAGAAGAAGCATCCATTTTACCTGAATTCTTACAAGGACTTAATCCTGTTGCACTTGGTTCATCTCTAGTAGCATTTGCTACAGGTATTGGATTAGGTTACATCTTTTACATTGGTAAATGGGTTGATCCTGTAAAGTTTGTAAACTCTAACATCTTCTTTTATTCAATTCACAAACTTTTCTTAAACAGATGGTATCTTAATGCAATCATCTATTGGTGCTTTGTTGTAGCACCATTATGGTTGGCACGAGGAGTATTCCGATACTTTGAAAAGACAGCTATTGATTATGGTATGAATGCTGGTGTCCAAAAAGCAGTTGGATGGAGTGCAAAAGTAATCCAAGGAACTCAAACTGGTGTATCACAATCATATCTATTCGTATTTGGAGCAGGACTATTATTCGTAGTTTTGATATTGTTGATGTAGGTGCTATGGAATGTTAGAAATTACTTCAACCCCATTGGTTTTAATCGCAATTCTTGGTACTGTTGGAATACTTCTTCCGATAATTAGTATTGTACGAAAAGAACGTGGTTCTAATTCATTTTATGCCGTTATTGCATTTGCAGCATTAATTGTATCCATGGGATACGTTGGTTATCAATTCGTAAATGAAAATGTTACTCCGTCTGCTCTTTTCTCTGAAGATGTTATTGTAGATGATGCATTTGGTGGATTCTTTGCAATTGCAATGTTAATTGTTGCATTGTTCACAACTGTTGGCTCTTTTAATTATATGAGAAAACATAATTCTCCTGCTGTTTACTATTCGCTAATCTTACTTGCAACAATTGGTATGGTGTTAGTTGCATATTCAACTGACTTGGTAATGTTGTTTGTTGCTTGGGAATTGATGAGTATTCCAACATATGTTTTAGTTGGATTTATGAAAAAGAATCCAAGTTCAAATGAGGCTGCTTTAAAATATTTCTTGTTTGGAGCATTATCTTCTGCAATCATAGTTTATGGAATTTCAATTTCTTATGGATTAACTGGTTCAACAAACATTGGTGAAGTAATACAAGGATATTCTACACTTGATCCATCATTACTGCCTCTTGCATTACTTTCTGTTGGAATGTTTATTGCAGGATTTGGTTTCAAGATGGGATTGGTACCATTCCATCAATGGCTTCCTGATACTTATGATGGGGCGCCACCACCAATCACTGCTTTACTTGCAGCAGCTACAAAGAAAGCTGGTTTTGCAGCAACAATTAGAATTGTAATTTTAGGAATGGTGGTTTTACACCTTGATTGGACTTTAGCTTTAGGGATTATTGCTGTAATGACTATGACAATAGGCAATGTTGCTGCAATAATGCAAAAGAATCTCTCTAGAATGTTGGCATATTCTAGTATTGCACATGCTGGATACATCCTAATTGGTCTTGCAATTGCCCCTCACAGTTCACTTGGTTTGCAAGGATCTTTGTATCAAATTATGAATCATGCAGTAATGAAAGGTGCTGCATTTATTGCAATTACAGGAATAGTTACAACTTTAGCCGTTACTCATATTGATAAACTAAAGGGACTTGGAAGAAGAATGCCAATTACTGCTTTAGGTTTAGTAATTTCATTATTTGCTCTTGCAGGAATCCCACCTCTTTCTGGCTTTTGGAGTAAATTGATGTTATTTGGAGGTGCATTAGATGCTGGTTCTGTATTGTGGTGGGCTCCATGGCTTGCAATAGCTGGTGTCTTAAATAGTGCACTGTCACTTGCTTACTATGGTTGGATTACAAGAAAGATGTACTTTGAAGGAGAAACAGAAAAGAGAGTTAAAGAACCTAAATCAGTAATTGCTGTTATGATTGCATCTATAATCTTCTTAGTTGGATTTGGTGTTTATCCAGAACCACTCATCAAATTTGTAGAGTTGGCAACTCCCGTAATTAGTTTAGGTATTATGCCTTAAATGATGTAAATTTTATTAAATTTTCTAATTTCATTTTTGCATCACTGTCTGGAATTATTCTTAATGATACTCTAGCTTTTTCAGCAAATTCTTTTAACAATTCTTCCATCTTGTTGAAAACATCTCTTGGATCTGAACTTTTTTTAATTAAAATATTGAATAATTTATCTTCATTTTTCCAATCAAACAAGTCGTCCCTAATTTGATATGCAATTCCAAGATTTATTCCATATTCTGATAATGCTTCTATTTGCTCTTCTGTTCCTTTTGCAATAATTGCACCTGCTCTGGCAGCCACTTCAAATGCGGTAGCAGTTTTGTATTCTATGACTTTTAGATAATCATCAAATGTAACATCTTCACCTGTTTCTAATCTAGTTTCAATCATTTCACCCTCACTCATTAACATTGCAGTATAGCCTAAATCTTTTGTAATTCTAGGATTGTTTAATCTTGAAGATATTGCAAGAATTAATCCTAAAACGAAATCACCTGTTAAAACACTGGTATTATAACCATATTTGATATGAAATGGATCTTTTTGTCTCCTCATTGTTTCGTTATCAATAATATCATCATGGATGATTGATTCCATGTGTAATAATTCAACTGCACAAGATGCTGCAAATGTATTATCATCGATCTTACCTATACTTTCAGCTGATAAAGTCAAAATGATTGGTCTTATTCGTTTTCCACCTTCTAACGAGTATTTTAGAGGCTCAATAAACTCAGATTCTGAATATAATGATAATTCTTTATCTAATGCGTCATCTATTTTTTTAATATATTCACCATAATTTTCAACTAGAGGATTAACTTCGATATTTTTTCTATCCACGATAATCTGATCAAAAACTTTTTCATAAGTAAATAAATCTTAGTGCTCCAGCCGGGATTTGAACCCGGGATCTTTGCCTTGAAAGGGCAAAATGCTTGACCGGTCTACACCACTGGAACCCATAAAAATTTCTTTTTTAGATCATAAAATCTTTTGTAAACACCAAAGATTTTTTATTGGTAAATTTTATGGAAGAATTATGAATATAATTCAAAAAATCGATGAAATGATTGAGGAAAGAAGTTTACTAAAACATCCGTTTTATCAAACATGGTCTGATGGAAAATTAACAAAAGAAGCTTTGGCAGGATATGCAAAAGAATATTTTCAACTTGTAAAAGAAGTACCTTCTTTTATGGCCCCTATTATTGAAAAAGCACCAGATTCTGTAATCAAAGAATTAGTTGAAAATCAACAAGAAGAATCTGATCACATTAAACCCTGGATTACATTTGCAGAAGAATTAGGTATTTCTGAAAATGAATTACTTTCATACACAGGATTACCCAAAACAAGAAAAGCTGTTTCTGATTTGAATGAATTAATGGATACTTTTGATGGTGGGGCATCTGCAATGTATGCATTTGAAAAAGAAATTCCGAAAATCAGTCAAACAAAACTTGATGGATTAGCAGAATTTTACGGAATAACTAGTAAAGACGCTACAGAATATTTTGAATTACATACTGAAGCTGATATTCGACATGCAGCATCATGGAGAAATATTCTCGAAAAATCCTCCATTGAACCTAACAAATTAATTGAAATCGCAGATAAATCTATCACTGCACAAAACTTGTTGTTAGATAGTTGTTTTGAAGAATACTGTTAGTCTCATAACATTTTATACCTGAGAAAATTTTCATTTGCTTAGGGCCCGTAACTCAGCTTGGTAGAGTAACCGGCTCATAACCGGTGAGCCAAGGGATCGAAGCCCTTCGGGCCCATTTATTTTCAATTAGTTTTAAAATAAGACTATTCAAAATTCATTGGCTGCAATGAAGAATCAGAGTTATATCTGAATTGATGATTGGAAGGCATTTGTCTGAGCTGCCAGGTTTTATTTTTTAATTTGTTTTTTTACTTTTTCTAAAACATCTTCATCAATAATTTTTTCTTCAAACAAAATTTGTGAAATTTGTAAGATGTCTAAAATCGAATGCATTTTTACGCCCGATTCTGCTAAAGCCTCATTTGCACCTTCCATTCTATTTACAATTACATATGCATCTTTAATTGAGATATTTTCTTCTTTCAGAGATTTGATTGCATTGACTACTGAACCTCCCGTAGTTGCTACATCATCAATCATAACAACACTCATTCCTTCATGAATTTTTCCTTCTACTGATTTTGATGTACCATAATCTTTTGGTTTGCTTCTCACATAGATTAGTGGTTTAATTGCTTCAATAGACAATGCTGATGCAATCACTAACCCACCTGTGGGAACAGAAACAATTGCATCAAATTCATCCAATCCTATATCTTGTATAATTTCATTCTCAAGAAATTTAACCATTTTTCTAAATTCATGAGGATAACTTGGTACTAATCTTAAATCTACATAGTATGAACTCTTTTTTCCACTTGCAAGTGTAAATTCACCAAATTTTATTATGCTTTTTTGATGTAAAAATATTGCAAATTCTTTAATGAATTCCATATTGAGCTTAACAACATTGGATTTATTTTGGTTTGTATTGAGTATAAAATATGCCTGAAATTTGGTTAAATTATGGTATTACTGATGTAGTTTTAGATATAAAGGCTGAGAATTTAGAACAAAAAATTGATTCTGATGGTAAAATTTTGAACGATCAGGAAATTGATGAAAAATTACAATCTTTTGATTTATCAAAACCACTGGAACTTGTAGTTTTACATAACTCAAAATCCGTCCAAAAAATAATTTCATCTTTATTCACTTTATGTGAACAAAAATCAAAACCATTTCCAAAAATTTTAACTGATAAAAAAATCTTGAATTTGGTAAAAGCAGGTTTACCTGAAGGCAGCTCAATAAATGAATTTGATGATATTGATATTTCTAACTCTAATCTTGTTTTCATAGGTGAAATGGAGTTTGATGGATTATTTGGTTATGAGACTATTTCTACGCGTTTAATTAAAAAATTTGGTACGGATTCCATGCTTTCAGCTTATGCAAAGAGAAATGGAAATTTACCATTACCTGGACAATACCCAGAAAGTTTAGAGGAATCTAAAAAATTTACTGATAATTTTGAAATTCAAGGAATTGAAATAATTGCAAATTCTGAAGGTATAGTGGATTTTACAATAGATCATCCTTCAAAAACAATTTCAACAACAAAATTTTTAGAAAATAATTCCATAAAAGAAATTGACCAACAAAAAACTATGATTATTAGTACTGGAAAAGATGCCAGTAACAATACTTTTTCAAAATCTTTGTCTTCACTCTGGAATTGTTCAAATGTAATTAAAAATGATGGACTTGCAATTTTAGTTGCAGAATGTAAAAGTGGTCTAGGTTCTGATGCAATCCAACAATTCATTGAAGGTAGATTATCTCTGGAACATCTTCGAAATCCTACTAAATACATCAGTGGACTGGAAGATTTATTATTTTTATCAGAAATTCAAAAAAAATTCCAAATTGGATTAGTGTCTGTTCTACCTGAATTTTATGCAAAGAAACTTGAAATAATTTCTTTGCCTGGAATAAAAAATTCCATGGATTATGTTTTAAAAACTCAAGGTGTTCGACAAAAAGTCACAGTGGTCACTGATGGTGCACGACTTTTACTAAGGTAAAATTCCTGAAAATAATCCTGAAGGAAGTGGTGCACATAAAATTGCTAATACTATAATTCCAATATATGCAAGTTTTCTATTTTTTGTAAGCGGCGATATATCATCAAGTGGTGTAGCACTTGGATTTTTTCTTGACATAACTAAAATTAAGATTGCCATTAACCAATAATTTAACAAAATAAGTACTACCATACTCCCATATGTTGCATACCTGTGAATTTTTTGACCCAAAAGTGTTCTTGCCATATGACCGCCATCCAATTGCCATGCTGGAAGTAAATTCAAAAATGTGATCAAAAAACCAATCCATGCTGCAAACATTATTGGTGTCATAATTACTTCATGACCTGGTCCCCCTTTCCCAAATACTGCTAAACTTGCAGTCATTAGTAATGGTTCACCTTGTTCCCATTCTACTAATACTTGATTTGCAAACATCCCATCAGCTATTTCTTGATCTAAAATCGGTGCAGTATATGCTCCATATAATGAAACTATGATTGCAATAACTAATCCAGCAATGGGCCCTGCAATTGCTACATCGAATAAAATATTTCTATTAATTGTTAACCCTCTTGATTGAATAAATGCCCCAAAAGTTGGAATTCCTAGTATTGGAATTCCTGGAATAAAGTAAGGCCAACTTGTTTTTAGTTTGTGCATTTTTGATGCAATAATATGTCCAAGTTCATGCGTTCCTAAAATTCCTAACAAACCAATTGTGTAAATAATTGCCATTTGGAATGGATCACCAATTTCTACAATTGAATTTGTTCCCGATGTTCTATAGTAGCCATCAATCATTACAAATGAAATAACGATGGCAAACAAAATTCGAGGAGTCCATGATACACTCATCCATTTTCTCTGTTTTTTTGGAGAAAATTTTTGAATAATCACATATTTTTCATTATTTCTTTTTTCTAATCTACAAACAAAACTTTTGTTCTCTAATTCTCTCGCTAATTCTTCAAATTTAATTGAAAACTCTAAATCTTCAATTCTAAATTCTAATGAAAATTCTGTTTTTGTAAAATTACTTACCTCAAATATGGAATTTACTAAAGATATGACCTCCTCTTTTGAATCTTCTTCCATGTTTCTTTGAATCGATCTTTCTATTAATGGTCTTTTGGTTTAAAATTAAATATTGATACTTGTACAGTATTTTATGCAAGTAATTCTAAGAAATGTGGGGGATTGTAATCTTAGAAGAGCAGAGCCAAGCGATCTGATTTCTGTAATGGAAATCAATTTGAAAACTCTCCCTGAGCACTATTCTGATTATTTTTATGAATGCCTATTGGCAGAATTGCCTGAGGCATTTATTGTTGCTGAAATTGCTGGAAAACATGTTGGTTATATCATGTGTAAAACAGAATTTGGTTTTTCAAATTTTAAGAAATTAGGTTTTGTAAAAAAAGGTCATGTTGTCTCTATTGCAGTTCTTGACGATCATAGGAAAAAAGGTATAGGAAATGCTCTTGTTGAAGAATCTGTTAATGGTGTTAAATTACGAAAATGTGATGAATTCTATTTGGAAGTTAGATGTAGTAACAATGATGCTGTAAGATTATATGAAAAACTTGGATTTATTATCAAACAACAACTAAATGCATATTATCGAGATGGCGAAGCAGCATATCTTATGGCAATTGAATTAAATTAGTTCAAACCAATAAATAACTAACAAAAAGTTTTCCGCCATGGATAAGCGTAAAAGTATGGGAGTTACTATTTTTGTACTTTGTATTGGTGGTTTTTTTCTTTATGCATACTTGTTAATGCTTTCAGAATGGAGTCCCATTGTTTTACAATTATCTGTATTAATGATTGCTGGAGGAATACTTGGTGTAATTGCATGGATTGGATATGTTATGGCTACAACTAAACCTACATCAGCATCAATTACATCTGATGATTAATTATTTTGTAATTTTTACATCTACTACTGTTTGATAATATCTTGGACCTACAGCTCTTACAATTTTTGAATCAAGAATTTCTGACTTTACTGGTGTGATTTTTAGATAATGCTCTTCACTTAATTTTCCTGCATCTGATTTTTTATCTGCATGCATGTGAGAATAATAATGAATTATGCCTCCACTTTTTGTTGTTTTAATTGCTGATTCTAAAAATTCATCTGATCTTTCTGGTAACAATGTTAGTGTTCTATCTGATTTATCAATTAATTGTGTTTCAATTATTTTAGATGCATCACCATTAATTGAAATCACTTTTCCGGCGAGTTTGTTTAATGTAATATTTCTTTCACAAAGTTTAGATGCAGTTGGATTGAGATCTAGACTATATACTGTACATTTTTTCTTTTTTGCAGCCATTATTGAAAACATTCCTACTCCTGCAAACATGTTTGTCAAGACTTCTCCATTTTGGGTTAATTTTGCTATTCTTTCTCTTTCAGTTGAAAGACGTGGTGAAAAAAAGGCATTTTTTACATCTACAATAAATCTACATCCAAATTCTTTGTATTCTGTTTCTGTATTGTCTTCTCCTGCAAGAATCTCCAGATTTCTTGTTCGGAAATCACCTTCCACTGCTGAGGATTGATAAAATACACTTCTTACAATTTTTACTTCATTTAGCAATGTTTCACCAATAATCTTTTTTTTATGTAATAGAGAATCTGGAATTCTAACTATGATGATGCTACCGATTTGATCAAAGGCAGAAATTAATTCTTCACTTTCTTTTGAAGATAGGATATTTTCTAGTGATTTTTTCAACATTCGAGTCAATGTTTGTAATAGAAATTCCCAGATGTTTTTTGTTCTTTATCTAATCTGCTTTCTATTTTATTCACTCTTGGCCTTAAACTTCTTTCATCTCGTCTAAATGACATATCTAATGATTTCAAAAATCTATTCATTGCTTCAGGTTTTGGCATTGGAGATGTGGCAATTCCTTCTTTGCCTGACTCCCCTTCAAAAATAATCATGGAATCTGAAACTAAATCCATCAGTTGTAGATCATGATCAATTATGATTGCTGATTTTCCAAAAGATCGAACAAATTTTTGTAAGAATTTTGCAACTGCAATTCTATCTTCAATATCTAGAAATGCTGAAGGTTCATCTAATGCATACAAATCCACTTTTTGTATTAGACATGATGCAACTGCAATTTTTTGTAATTCTCCACCTGATAAATTTTTTATAGATTTATTGTAGAGTTTCCTAATTTTTAATGGATCTAAAATTTGTTCTTCTTCTTGTGTTCCTTCAACTGAACCGCCATTAGCTTTATCTAAAATTGCAATTACTTCTACATCTATATCGTTTTGGAGATATTGTGGTTTGTATGCAATTTTTATTTTTTTATTAATTGTACCAACATCTGGTTTTTGAACTCCTGCAATCATTTTCATCATGGTAGTTTTTCCAAGTGCATTGGCCCCCATTATCCCTAAAACCTCTCCTTTTCGTACTTTTCCAGGCTCAATTGCAACTGAAAATGACTCAAATTTCTTTTCAAGTCTTGGATAATCTATTATTTCACTGCCTTCTTGGAAAACATCTGTTGATGATGATGATACATCCATGGAAAATTTTTTATCTCTAAATCTTACATTTTCATTTGGTAGATACCCATCAAGAAAAACATTGATTCCAATTTTAGTTGATAAAATATTTGATACAATTCCGTATGCAGTTGGTTCTCCATACAAAACTTCAATGTAATCACTAAGAAAATCAAGTAATGTTAAATCATGCTCTACCACCATGACACTTTTTCCAATTTTTGCTAATCCTTGGATAACTCTTGCAACACCTGTTCTTTGAAATACATCATTGTATGATGAAGGTTCATCAAAAAAATAGAATTCTGTATCTTTTGATGCAGCCGCAGCAACTGCAATTCTTTGCAATTCCCCTCCACTTAATTCCTTCAAACTTTGCTCCATAGAATTTTGTAATCCCAATTCTCTGATCAATTCTTTTGAGACGCCTCTTTCATCATATTTGTCTAATAATTCATTTCCTGTTCCATCAAATGCTTCTGCAAGATGATGAACTTGTTGTGGTTTTATTGAAGCACGAATTTGATTCTGTTCAATTTTTTGAAAATGTTGTTTTAATTCTGTACCACTATAGTGTTTGAAAACTTCTTCCCATTCTGGTGGGTTTTCATATCTTCCAAGATTCGGTTTTAATTTTCCAGCAAGTATGTTTACTACTGTACTTTTACCCATCCCATTTCTACCCAGTAATCCTACCACCTCTCCTTTTTTTGGTGTAGGTAATTTGTATAATCGAAAAGAGTTTGGCCCATATTGATGAATTTTATCTTTCGCTAATTCACTTGCTAAATTTACAATTGTAATTGCATCAAATGGACATACTTTAACACATATTCCACAACCATTACACACGTCTTCATCAATCTGTGCTTTTTTAGGTGACTCTTCATTGAGTATGATACAATCTGAACCTGATTTGTTAACTGGACAGTATTTTATGCATTCTAATCCACATTTTTGTGGTTGACATAGATCTTTGTCTAAAACGCCAACTCTATGTGTCATGTCGTAATTCGGTATTTTCTTTGCTTTATACCTATTTTGAGTGATGTCAAACCTTGCGTTACGTTAATAGATGAGAATTTAACATAAAATTACAAGCCGGCCATAGCGTTAGGGTGCGACCCAATCCCATTCCGAACTTGGAAGTCAAACCTGATGTCGCTGTTGTGCTACTAAGATGCGAGAGCCCTTGGGAAGCAACAGTGCTGGCATTTTCACTTTTCAATCAATCTTTTAATATTGAATTATTATAATCGGTATGGTATACATGAAAAATTGTACAATTTGTATGGAATCTTTTTCTGATGATATTCGATTCCTAAACCATATGATGGAAAAACATGGTTTTAGAAATCCCAATATTGGAAAACCTGATAGAAACAGTAGAGGCTATTAATTTTTTAAATTTTGTATATAATCTAAAATTAATCTTACACCAAATCCTGTTGCACCTTTTGGATTGTATGGTTTTTCTTTTGTAGCAGCTCCTTGTGTCCATGCAACTCCTGCAATATCAAAATGTACCCATGGTGTATTTTTGATTGCACTTTTCAGAAATGCTGCAGCTGTGATAGTTCCAGCGGCTTTACCAATTCCTATATTTTTAACATCTGCAACATCTGACTTTATCATATTCATATAATCTTGAGTTAGCGGCAATTCCCAAACTTCTTCTGTTGTTTTTTTAGATGAATCTATGATCCTCTTTTTTAGTTGTTCATTGTTAGATACAATTGCAGCTACGTTATTGCCTAATGCTATGATACATGCACCTGTTAAAGTTGCAAAATCAATAATAGCTTTTGGAGAATAATGTTTTTCACCATATGCCAATGCATCAGCTAAAATTAATCTTCCTTCTGCATCTGTGTTTAAAATTTCTGCAGTTTTACCATTGTATAATTTTATTATGTCTCCTGGTCTGTATGATTCTCCTCCAGGCATATTTTCAACTGATGGGATAATTCCTACCACATTTATCCGTAATTTTAATTCTGAAATTGATTTCATAATTCCTAAAACTGTTGTCCCACCACATTTATCAAATTTCATTTCATCCATACTAATTCCTGGTTTTAATGAAATACCTCCTGTATCAAATGTAACCGCTTTTCCAACCAAAACAATTGGTTTTTCGTTTTTAGGACCACTATTGTGTTCTAAAATAATTAATTTTGGCTCATTTTTACTTCCTGCACCTACAGAAACAATACCACCAAACCCTTTCTTTTTTAATTCCATTTTAGAAATAATTTTACATTTCATTTTATTTTTTTTAGAAATTATTTTTGCAAAATTTGCTAATGTGGTTGGTGTGCATTCATTTGGAGGCAAATTTGAAATGCTTTTAGTAAATATTACACCATCTGCAATTATTTCAGATATTTTCACAGATTGTAAAATCTTTTTTGATTTAGGAACTATAATTGTTAAATTTGGTGATTTTATTGTTTTTTCTACTTTGAATCTATCGAATTTGTAAAGAGCCATTTTGACTCCTTCAACAATTTGAGAAATTGATGATATCTGTTCATTAACAAAATTTGGTGGTACAATTATTGAAAACTCATTTAATTTTATTTCTCTGATTTTTTGTGCAATTTTGCCTGAAACATATCTAAAAGTGTCTTTTGTCAAATCTTCTTTTTTTCCAATCCCTATAATCAAAATCCTTTTGGCTGGTTTTTTATCTGGAGTTGGTATGATTGCAATTTTGCCTAATTTTCCCTCAATATCTTTAAGAGATTGATTAATTGATGAAGATGTTTTGGAATCCATTTTTTTTAATCCTAAAACCTTGTTTGAATCTTCTAAAACAAATCCACAAAGAATTTGAGTGGGGTTTATTGAATCTTCAACTTTTATCTTCATACTCAAAATAGAAACTTGGAGTCATATTTAGATTTATGATTTTTTTATTGAATTTTAATTACATTACTATTTGAAAAAAGACTATGCATTCTTTTCATTAATGCTTTAACTGTTTTACAATTCTGTTCACATTCTCTACAAATTTTAAATTCTTTTTTGTCAAATTCTTTTTTTGTTAAAATTGATTTGATTAATGGTATGATGGCTGCTCTTCCTCCAAATGCCGTTTTTTTATTAATGAACCAAAACATATCCAAGGCAGTTTTACCTAGAATTTCCTCTTTTATTTGAACCCCAGAACTAGAAAAATGACCAATTATTGTAATTTTCCCTTTTGCAAAAAAATTAATTATTTCGACAAATTTAAAACACAAATAACATGTATTATCAAAAATTACAATTGGTTCTTTATCCATTATTTTCATGATTTTAAATCATTTTATCACATTAAAACATTCTAAGAAAAATTTTAAAAATTTGATAAAATTCTAGTTTGAAATAATTTACTAGCATTATCTATGATTTTGGAAGCATTCTCTGCAATATACAGGTCTGTCTTCTTTTGGTTGGAATGGTACTTGACAATCATTTCCACAATCGCCACATTTTGCATCATGCATTTCTCGTGGTCTATCATCTCTTCTACCGAATCTAGAACCTCTATCATTTCCACCTGATCTTCCACCAAATCTTCCACCTTGTCGTGGTTCTGGTTTGTGATTTTGGAAGCATTCTCTGCAATATACAGGTCTGTCTTCTTTTGGTTGGAATGGTACTTGACAATCATTTCCACAATCGCCACATTTTGCATCATGCATTTCTCTATCTCTATTGAATGACATTTTTCTACACATTGCTGAAATTATACTGTAATTAAACTATTGTAAACTCAATCTCTTTTTTCAAATTTCTAAATATCATAATCACACTTACCATTTTTTCTATGTTCATAGAAATAGATTTTTATTAAATTTCTAAGGCTAACGATTCAGATGGGCCTTAATTACTATCAAATTAAGAAGCATATTCTAAGATCTAGGAAATTAGTGATCAGAGCTACAAATGCTGCAGCATCTGGTCATCCTGGAGGTTCTTTTTCTATGGCAGAAATTTTAGGTTGTCTGTTTAAGAAACATTTGAAATTTGATCCTAGTAATCCGCAGTGGGATGATAGAGATAGATTAGTGTTATCAAAAGGTCACGCAGCTCCTGGTCTATTTTCAAATATGGCAGTTGCAGGATATTTTCCTGAATCTGAACTTGATACATTAAGAAAATTTGGTAGCAAGTTGCAAGGCCATCCTGATTTGAAATGTCCTGGAGTTGAATTCTGTGGTGGTTCTTTGGGAACTGGATTATCTTACTCTGTAGGTATTGCATTAGCGGGGAAAATTGATTCAAAAGATTACCGTGTTTATACTATAATTGGTGATGGTGAATCTGATGAAGGTCAAATATGGGAAGCTGCTATGACTGCTTCAAAATACAATGTTGACAATCTTACTGTTTTTCTTGATAGGAATTTCATTCAACAAGATTCTTACACTGAACATGTAATGCCACTTGATAAAAAATTAGAAAGCGATGATCTTTCTGAAATGTGGAAAAATACATCACGATGGAAAACTGGTGAAAAATGGAAATCTTTTGGCTGGAATGTGATTGAGATTGATGGACATCGTGTTGAACAAATTGATGCTGCAATAAAAAAAGCAAATGTAACTAAAGGTGCACCAACCATGATTATTTCAAGAACAATTAAGGGAAAATCATTAGAACACATGGAAGATAATCCTCAATGGCATGGAAAAGCTCCTGATTCAGACATTGTTCCAATAATTAATGCTGAACTTGATTCACAATTTATGATTGCACCTTCAATTATTGCAGGTGATATGACAAATCTTGAAAATGAGATTAAAAGATGTGTTTATGGACGAGCAGATTATATTCATCTGGATGTAATGGATGGTCAATTTGTTCCCACAAAAACTTTTGATCATTTAAAAATCAAAGAACTTAGATCTCTAACTGAAATTCCTTTTGATACACATCTTATGATTAACGAACCAGTAAAACACATTCAAAATTACATTGACGTTGGAAGTGACATTATTACTGTACATGCTGAAGTGACTGACGAATCTAGTTTTGGAGAAATTCATGATGTTCTGAAACAAAATCAGATTGGTGTGGGTTTTGCAATCAATCCTGAAACTGAGTTACCTGAATGGTCATACAAATTCCTTTCATCTATTGATCAACTAATTGTAATGTCTGTAGTTCCTGGAAAGTCTGGTCAAAAATACATTGAAGAAACCCATTCAAAAATGTCTAGATTGAATTCTATTTTAAGAGAAAATAATTTTTCTGGTTATATTGAGGCTGATGGAGGAGTAAATCTAGAAAATATTGGATCTATATTTGCTGACGGATCCAGAGTCTTTGTAGGTGGTGGTGCAATAATTGGTCAAGGAGATGTACGAACTGCAATTAGGGAATTTAGAGATGAAGTTTTAAAATCTAGACGTAGAATTTTACTAGATAAAGCACATGAGTTAGGTGGTTCTGATCTAGTAAACAAATGGATTGGTTTGCATGTAATTGGAACAAAACAAGAACAGATCAAAAAAATTGCCAAGGAGGCTGGATATCTTTGAATGAACCAATAATGACTGACATGCGTTCAGAATATACTAAAACTTTGATTCAAGTTGGAAAAGATAATCCAAATGTAGTAGTTCTAGGAGCTGATACTACTGATTCTCTAAAAACTTCAAATTTTGGAAAAGAATTTCCAAATCGATTTTTTAATGTTGGAATTGCTGAGGCAAATCTTGTTACTGTTTCTGCAGGTTTAGCAGTATCTGGAAAAATTTCTTTTGCTAGTACATATGCAATATTTTTACCTGGACGAGCTGTTGATCAAATCCGAAATAACATAGCTTACCCTTCACCATTAGGAAAAAAAGGACTTAATGTAAAATTGGTTGTATCTCATGGAGGATTATCTGTTGGACCTGATGGTGGTTCACATCAACAAATTGAAGATATTGCAATCATGAGAGTAATTCCTAATTTTCGTGTTTTTATTCCAGCTGATACTATTACCGTTTCAAAATTAACACATTTGATGGCAAATGAATATGGTCCGTTTTATATGAGAATGGCAAGATCAAAAACTCCTCTAGTTCATTCAACATCCCAAGATTTTCAAGCTGGAAAAGGAATTACTTTGAGAGATGGCTCTGATTGTACAATTGCCTCTTGTGGTATTACGGTACACATGGCTTTAGAAGCTGCTGAAATATTACAAAAAGAAGGAATTTCTTGTAGGGTACTAGATATGTTTTCAATAAAACCTATTGACAATGAACTTTTAGAAAAAGCAGCACGTGAGACTGGATGTATTGTCACCACTGAAGAACACAATATTTTTGCTGGGATGGGCTCAGCAGTTGCGGAATCTGTTTCTGATTCTTATCCTGTCCCAATTAAGAGAATAGGTGCTCAGGACATGTTTGGAGAATCAGCTAGAGATCAAGAAGTTCCGCTACTCTTAGAAAAACATGGAATAACATCTTTTAATATGGTAAAACAAGTCAGAGAAATAAGGAATAAAAAATTATGAAAATTTTTCTTGATACAGCTAATTTAGAATCTATTAAAAAATTCAATGACATGGGACTGTTAGATGGAATTACTACAAATCCTTCTTTGATGTCAAAGGAAGGTGGAAATCCAAAAGACGCAATGGAAGAAATAACAAAAATTATTCAAGGTGATGTAAGTTTAGAAGTTGTAAGTACTGATTATTCTGGAATGATTGAAGAGGGTAAACGTCTTCGAGAATATGGAACAAATGTTGTAGTAAAAGTCCCAATGACTTCTGATGGTCTAAAAGCTTGTAAGTCTCTTTCATCTGAAGGAATCCCTGTAAATGTAACACTAATTTTTTCACCTAATCAAGCTTTACTTGCTGCAAAATCTGGTGCAAAATATGTTAGCCCCTTTATTGGAAGATTAGATGATGTTGGTCAAGACGGTATGAATTTGATTAAAGATATTGAAGAAATTTTTTCTAACTATGATTTTGGAACTGAAATACTTGTTGCAAGTATTCGTCACCCAATGCATGTCATTGATGCTGCAAAGATTGGTGCAGATGTAGTAACATTACCTCCATCTGTATTAGAAAAAATGTTAGAACACCCATTGACAAAAATTGGATTAGATAATTTTCTTTCAGATTGGGAGAAACTAAAAGCTGGAAATCCTGATATCAAAATATAATTTGTTTAAAAAAATATTTTAAAAAATAAAATTCAAAAAGAGGCCTATTATGTAGTACCTTTTCTGGTTCCTGTACCTCTACCTGTAAGTCTAGTTTTGCCTTTGGTAGATGGTCTTTCTTTAGGTTCTGGAATATCTGATAATTTTCTTCTTCCTGTACCTCTTCCTGAAGAAATTGTTCGATTACCTGCAGCTTTTTTTCTTTCTGCTTGGATTTTCTTAAATTCTTCTCCTGAAAATTTAAGATCATCTATATCTACTTCGATAGTTCCTGTACCTCTTCCTGTTCTAATTTTTACTTTAACCATATTGTTCAATAAATCATCTGGTATTTATCTAATATTATGTTTGAAAATTGTCTAAAATTTTATATAATTATGTTGAATTAACACTTTATCGATTTAATTACTAATCCAACCTAATTTTTTAAAATATACAAACATCATAATTGCTGGAATTGACGATGCCAGAATGATAAAAATGAACATTGTATGGGGTCCTAGAATCATTAAACTTTCTTCTACTCCTCCTGGTAAATTGATATTCATACCATAAAATGTTCCAATAACTGTAGACGGAATAGCTAATGTAAAAATGATGGTCAATAATCCTAATACTTTGTTTGTTTTTTCTGTACTCAATACAAAATCAGTATCTTTGTAAATTTCCATTGTTTCTCTTGATTCTTCTAATGTTTCAATTACTTTGTCTATATGATCGATTACATCATCAAAATATAGTGTTAATTCTTCATCTTTTCTTTCAGAAAACTTTTTTACATTTTTAGCAATTTCTAACACAAATTTCTTTAACGGATTAACAATTCTTCGCAATCTATTGATTTCTCGTCTAAGTAATGCAATACTTCTTGCAACTGGTTTTGTCTCATCAAAAACTCTATCTTCTAACTCATCTAAATTCGCAATAATTTTTCTAGATGTGTGAAGCAAGTCATCTACTAATACGTCTATAATTTCATGAAGTAAATGACCTGGAGATTTTTCTAATAATCTCTTTTTTCTTTGTTGATCTGAATTTGTTTTACAAATGTCCACTAATTCCACTAGTGGTTTTAGATCTCCTTGATGAATGGTAACTAGAAAATTTTTTCCAACAAATATTGATAATTGACTATTTTTTGATATTCCAATTTTTTGTGAAAGTGGAGGAAAATGAAGAATTACAAAGAAATGATTATCATAACTATCTAATTTTGGAAGTTCAAATCTAGTCATACAATCTTCAATGTTTAATGCATTGAAATTGTATTTTTCAGATAATTTCTCAATATCACTTCTGTCGGGATTTTGTACATCAATCCATTCAAAGCTTTCAGCTTGTATTATTTCATTTTTTTTGATTGTTAATTCGTCTAGCGGTTTTTTACCTGAACGTAATCTTTTCGAAATAAACCCTCGTTTCATGACGAAAAATACCTTGTTTCAACAAATTTAAAGCGATCGATAATGTAAAAATTGAAGATTTTGTTTTTAGGCTCTACTTGAATGGGAGGATATTACTTGCCCCATAATATGTAATGCCTATTGTAATTGCCATTGCAATCCACCATACTCTCATGTCGTTTGTTTCATCTAGTTGATAATAAATCTACAGTCTATTTTCAGTCAAAAATCAAAGATTATTACAGGATGAACTTTTTTTTGATTTTGTGGCCCTCGTAGTACAGTGGTTAGTATAGAGGATTGTGGATCCTCGGACAGGAGTTCGATTCCCCTCGAGGGCCCTCTAAATTATCAATATCCCTTTATCTTGATTGAATACTTTGAAATAATGCTCTTCAAATTAGTAAAATGAAAAATTTTGTTGTAATTTGAAATTTTTTTATATTGAATTTATATAAATGAGGCAATTTTACGTAAAATACTATTGCCAAACACAAAACCCATTATAGAAATTGTAAATGTTGTTGCTTCAGCAACAATAGATGAGAAGTTAGATCTTAACGATATACAAGCAAAAATACCTGATATTGAGTATAATCCTGATCAGTTTCCAGGGGCCGTTTTTAGAATTATTACCCCTAAAACTGCAACATTACTTTTTAGTACAGGTAAAATGGTGTGTACTGGTTCAAAGTCTGAAGAAATGGCACGAAAAGCTGTAAAGACAGTTGTTCAAAAATTAAGAAAAGAGAAGATCAAAATCAAAAAAGATGCTGTAGTGACTATACAAAATATTGTATCTTCAATAAATTTAGGTGGAAAAATTCACTTAGAAAAAGCAGCAAGAACCTTGCCTAGAAGTATGTATGAACCAGAGCAATTTCCAGGTGTAATTCATAGAATGGTAGATCCAAAAACTGTAATTTTGTTATTTGCATCAGGAAAACTTGTGTGTACTGGGGCAAAAACTGAAAAAGATGTTTATCGTTCTGTAAATAATTTACATAGTAAATTAGAAGAATTAGATTTAATGTTGTATGATTAGTCTGTTTAAAATTAAACTAGTTTTAAATTTAGAATATTCCAAATTTACTTGATTCCATTTCTTCTTTAATAGCAAATTTACATCGAGGTGTTTTCCCTTCTATTTTTTGTGCTAACCATGTAAGGAATTTTTTTTCCATTCCTCTACCTTTTAATTTCTCAAAATCTGAACCCATTAACTCTGTTAATTTTTGAACCAATGATTTGTTTACACTTAGAACAAAAAAATGCCATCCAAATGCAAATTCTGAATCTGTCATTACAAAATCTTCTTCACTGTGTACCATCTCTTCTAAAAGAGATAATTGACTAGTTAACACCTTACTTGTTTTATCATAATCTATTGTTGAAACATTGATGTTAATTCTAGATTCCATATTTTACTTATTTTAAAACAAAATAAAAGGCTTACACAAATTATTTCTCTAAAAGATATTCAAAATCTATGTCAAAACTATTTTTCATAATTTTGATATATGTTTGAATTGATTCTGGTATTTCTTTTCCACACGCAACACCAAATTGTTTTGCATTAATCCAAATAACTAATGTTTGAATAATTGTTAAAAATCTATCATTTTTTACTTCTGGTGTCCCTATAGCTTTTGTGTATCTTTCTGCAAATTCCCAAGCTGTAACAAAATCTATACATTTAACACCAAAAATTGATAATATTTGCTCTTGCATATTCTTGGCTTTTTTTAATGGTACTTTATTTATAATATATGGAAAATTCACTTTATTTGGAATATACTCTGTTAGAGGACCCCATACTGTGATGATTTTTGTTTCTGATTTCAAATTTTCAAATTTTTTCAGCATTTCATTTATTATTTTTTCATTTGAAAACCAAAACAAAATAACTGATGCACTAGATAAATCTGATTCTTGAATATCTTGACAAATTAATTCCCCTGAAATATTTTTATTTTTTAATTTCTTTTTTGCATCTTGAATTTTTTTACAATCATTGTCAATACCAACTGCTTTCCTAACTTCAAATTCATTAATTGCAATTTCTATTCCTTTCTCATCACTACATCCTAAATGATAAAAAATATCATTTTTTCCTAAATTTACAATTTTGAAAATATCTCTAAGTGATTTTTCTGATAATTGAACATTTTCTCCATTTAGAACATTTTTTGGTAATGTTTCTAGATACTCTTCAATTTTCAATATTCTAATTTTTTTGAAAAGGACATTTATTCTCTTATGCTTTCTAATTTTGAAACTGCTTGCCATAACTGTGTTCTAACATATGATGGCATGTTGGGATCCTGTGTTACATCATCTAAAAGACTAATTGTATTTGCAGCTCTTACTGATAATGAATATTCTGGATTATTCAAATCTGTAATTAAATCTGTAATTGATTTTTTTATTGTTTTAGGGGTAGAATTACTAGATGTGATTTGATTGAGTGTGTCTATTGCTTCTTTCATGGATTGCTTATTTTGTGTTTCATCTGTCATGTTTACATCAATTACTAAAAATTAGAAGTATATAGTTACTTTCTATTACAATTTTTCTTATTTTAATAATCACTCCATTTTATTTAATTTCACATAAAATTTAATGAATTTTTAGGCTTATCATGTACTGTTAATTGCTTGTTTTAGTTTTTATCTAATAATTTTTGTATTTACTGTAGATAATGATTAGAGATGCAACATTAAATGATAAAATTTCAGTATTGAAATTTTGTAAAAATACTTTTTCTTGGGGTGATTATATTCAGGATGTTTGGAATTATTGGTTATCTGAAGGGAATTTACTTCTTTATGAAAAAAAGAATCCTGTGGGAATATGTCATGTACATTATTCAGAAAATCAGATTTGGATTGAAGGTATTAGGATTGATCCTGCTTTTCGTAAACAAAAAATTGCAACCTCTTTGATAAATCGTTGTGAGATAATGGGGCGTAAAAACAATGCTTTATTTTCATACATGTTGATTGATACAAATAACATACCGTCCCTTTTTATGGCAAAATCATTAAATTATGAGATTTTTCAAACATGGAATTTTTATTCTCTATTGCCAAGTTTCAATTCAAATTATGTTGTTACATTTGAAAAGTCATTAAATTTAAAAAAACTCCCACAGTTTGTAAAATCTTGGAGATGGATCCCACTTGACAATTACATATTGTCTTCTCTTTGTGATGAAAATAGAATTATCAAATCTGAGATAGATAATGATGTTTCTATTGCAATTTTGACTGATTCGGAACATTTTGATAAAACTTTAATTGTTACATTGTTTCCTGGTTCTTCCCAGACATTATTTCATATATTTTCTTTTTTACAAAACTATGCAATTGAAAAAAACTATGAACGTATTCAAATTTTATCCAAAACGAATTTACCTACTTTTAATTTGTTAGAAAAAAAACTTGTATTTTATTTAATGAAAAAATCATTGAATTAATCTGATTTTACAACTTTAATCGTATTGTTTAAAGTTCCCAGACCTTCGATTTCCATTTCTACTTTATCCCCATTTTTTAAAAATACTGCATTTGGTTTATTTAACATGACTCCTGCAGGTGTTCCAGTTGATATAATGTCCCCTTTTTCTAGGGTCATCACTTTGGAAATTTTTGAAATAATTTCTGGAATTTTAATAAACATATTACTTGTTGATGAATTTTGTCTCAAATCTCCGTTGATCTTTGTTGTCATTTTTAAATTCTGAACATTTTTTATTTCATCTTTTGTAGTGATCCACGGTCCACATGGTGCAAATGAGTCAAAACCTTTTCCTCTTGTAAATTGTTTATCTTTTGATTGAATATCTCTTGCTGAAACATCATTGAAAATCATAAACCCGAAAATTACATCTGATGCCTCTGAAATATTTACATTTTTACAATTTTTTCCAATAACAATGGCTAATTCTACTTCATAATCTAATTGAGCGACAAAATCTGGACAAACTATGTCTGAATCTGTACTGTTTAGTGTTGTTCTAGGTTTGATAACAAGTGCCGGATCATTTGGAGCTTGTAATCCTTGTTCCTTTGCATGATCAATATAGTTGAAAGCTAGACAAATTATTTTATTTGGATTTGGAATAGGTGCCAATAATTTGTATTTTGAGATATTTTCTTTATATGACAAATTCCCAATTTTATCTTTAATTTCATCATACCATCCATCAAACAGGAAATCTTTGATATTTTGTGGAATTGGAACACCTGTTAAATAAGTAATCTCATCTTTTGTAGCAATTTTGCCATCTTTGATAAAACCATATGTTTCATTATCTTCATGTGTAAATCGTGCAATTTTCATTTTTGATCACTTGTGTGTAAAAATTGCTTGATTTTGTGAATCTTTTCTACAATACCCAAATCTAACAAATTGAATTTCTTCTCCTTCTTTTAATTTTAAATAATGTGGTTCTGTATAAACGTCTAATTCTTCTAAACTGTCTTCATTGAATTCTTCTCCATTGAATAACATTTTGGGGATGATCATCTTAATTCGATGAGCTGTTTTTTGAGATACCCATTGTATTTTTGGAATATCTACTGGTCCTCCCTCAACAAACTTTCCTTCCAGTTCAGTACCTACTTTTGTGATTGAAACATTTCCTAATCCTAAAAGTCTGATTTGTTTTCCTTCTTCAATATTTTGAGCATCTTCTCCAGAAATGTAAAAATTCTCATCAACTTCGATTTTTCTTTTACCCATATCATTGATTGGATGATTAGAAATCTCGACTGATGATGTTGCTAAATTTTTTACTGAAAGTTTTTTTGAATTATTTACCATGAATAATCTTATACTATTTGGATCTACAAATTTTCTGTTAAATGCTTCAAGTGCATCAAATGGTGCTAATGTATTTGCTTTGGTTAGTCCTAATGACATGATAAATTGTTTAATTGCCTCTGGTTTGATTCCTCTTCTTTTTAGAGCCTCCAACGTTGGTAATCTTGGATCGTCATACCATGAAACTTTTCCTTCTTCAATCAGAGGTCTGATAATTCTTTTTGAAATTGGCATTCCTTTGAATTCCAATCTAGAGAAAAATCCTTGATATAGTTTTTTCATGCCTAGCGCATCTAAAATTGCATCGATAAGTTCCTCTCTTAATTCAAATTCTTTTGAACGAAAAGCATGTGTAATTCCATCAATACTGTCTTCAATCGCAACTGCAAAATCATAACTTGGCCAAATTCTATATTTTTCACCTAATCTGTAATGCTTACCTTCAATAATTCTAAACAAGACAGGATCTCTCATCACAGCATTATCTGCTTTCATATCTCCACGAAATCTTACAATTGCATCTCCTGGTTTGAATTTTTCTTGCATCTTCTCCCAATTCTTATAATTTTTCTCTTGATCTTCTTTACTGCATTTACATGCTTTTCTTGCTCTCCTGTTTTTACTGATATCATCTCTTTTACAAGTACAAACGTAAGCTTTTCCTGAATTAATTAATTCTAAACCTTTTTCATAAAATAATTCCATATCCTCTGAAGTACTTTTTACTATGTCGAATTTTAAACCCAACCATTCTAATCCTACTTTGATAGCTGCATGATATTCCATTCGTGTATCTTCTGGATTTGTATCATCCATTCTTAGAATGAATTTTCCTCCATACATTTTTGCATATTCCGAATTAATGATGGCAGCTTTTGCATGACCAATGTGTGGATATCCATTTGGTGCTGGAGGAAATCTTGTAATTACTTTTCCTTGTACTGCATCTTTTAATTCTGGAAGCCCTTCTCTTTCTATGATTTTTTCTTTAGGTGCTAAAATTTCTGGAAACTTTTCATCAATTTCTTTTTTTTGCTCTTCAACAGATAATTGATTTACAGTTCCCACAATTTCAGAAATCCCTCCTATGATTTCTTTTATTTTGGTTCTAAATTCTGGTTTTATTCCCAGAATTTTGCCCAAAATTATTTTGTCTCTTGTTTCTCCTCCATGCTCAAATGCATTTTGAAGAGCCATTTTTCTAATCTCTATCTTAAGTTCTTCATCCATACAATTTTACCTTTGAAAATTATACACTTCTCTTTACTACGAAATCCAATAAGGCAATTAATTCTGATTTTGCAGAACCTGAATACTTTGAAAGTGATTTTTCTGCCTTTTTTGAATATTTCTGTGCCTGTTTTCTCACGTCTTCTTCTATTCCTAATGATCTAATTACATCGACTGCTTTGTTGAGGTCTTTTCTTGTGATTTTTGAGTTTCCAAAAGCTTTTAGAATGATTTTTTTATCTTTACCTTTTGCTGATTTAATTGCCAAAAGAATTGGTAATGATTTCTTTCCTTCTCGTAAATCATTTCCTACTGGTTTTTTAGTAACTTTGGGATCTCCCATTACTCCAATTAGATCATCTGTGATTTGAAATGCAATTCCTAAATTCCTTCCAAATGATGAGAGATTTGAAACATCCTTAGTTTTATTCGATGCACAAATTGCACCCATTGCACAAGATACATCAAATAATGCTGCAGTTTTTTTGCCAATCATTGTAATGTATTCTGTTTGTGATGGAATTTTACTTTCTTCGGCCATTTTGATATCTAATAATTGCCCTTCACAAATATCTACACAAGCCTTGGCTAATCTTGAAATTAGTTGTGTGGTTGCACTATTTGGTAATTTTGAATTTGAAATTATTTGAAATGCTTTTGAAAATAATACATCCCCTGCAAGAATTGCAAGTGGCATTCCGTATTTTTTATGAACTGTTGGGACCCCGTGACGTATTTCATCATTGTCCATAATGTCATCATGAACCAAACTAAAATTATGTACCATTTCAACTGCACTTGCAGCACCAATAGCATTGGAACTTCTTCCACCTACAATTTGACAACTTCTAATAACCATGTACGGTCTTAATCTTTTACCGCCATGAATAATTAAATGCCCTGCAGCATCATAGAGTTTTTTAGGATTTCCTTTTAATTTTGAGTTTAGATATCTGTTGATTATTTTTGCGTTTTTTTCAATCTGTTTAGTTTTTTTCATTTACTAATCTCCATTTATCTTCTGGTAAATGAACTTTAATTGCTTCTAATAACTTACTATGGATTTTTTCATCCGTCCATGTGGATAATACCTTTGCATGCCTGTCAAGAATTGATTTGTCTGACTTATCTAACAATTCTAACGCAATTAACATCCAAGGACAATAAATTTTTGGATTTTTACTAATCTCTTTTACCAATTCTTCTGCAGAAACCCATTTAATTTCATCAATTTCCCCTTCTATCTCTTTCAGTTTTGTAAATTCATCTATTATTCCAATTAGTGTTCCACAAATCTCATTTTCAGATCCTACATCTTTGTATGGAACATGATATTCAAATTTATGTAAATAATCTAATTTTCCTTTAATTCCTAATTCTTCTGGCATTCTTCTTTCTCCTGAGGATACAAAAGTTTCTGATTCTCTTGGATGGCTAGCAAATGTTCCATCCCAATCTCCTGGCCATAACATTTTTTCTTTTGCTCGTCTTGTTAATACTAATCTCCCATTTTTATCAAATAGCAGTGCAGTAAATGCTCTATGTAATTTTCCATTTGGTAAATGACACTTTACTTTCTCTTCAGTACCAATTGGATTGTCATTTTCATCAACTAAAATTACAAATTCTTTAGACATTTCTTTTCCCCTTAAACAACGTACCTTCAAATGTCTTATTTTTAACCGCTTTTACGATTCTTTCTGGTTTGTTACCGTTAACAAAAAATACATTCATTCCCATCTTTGCAATTTTTGTTGCTTCTTCAACTTTTCTGGTCATTCCTCCTGTAACATCCATCTTATTTTCAGAAATTAATGGTTGCTCTCCTTTTAATTCGTAAATTAGTTTTTTTGATTTTAAGTCAGAATATAATCCATCTTCGTTTAAGGCAAATATGGTTAACCTTGGTTTTAGAATTTTTGCAATATGTGTCATAATTTTATCTCCTGATAAAATGTATGTTTTTTTCTGACCAAACCAAAGTGCATCCCCAAATGTTACTGGAATCATGCCTGATTTTGCAATTTTTTCAATTTCTTTTACCTTTTTTGTTATTGGTTTATTCCCTGTCATGAAGTCAGTTGGAGGTAAACAATATGGTGATTGCTTATTTTTTAACAACGAATCTAAAATTATTTTATTCAATTCAATCATAGAATTTTTTATGATTGCAACTCCTCTAAGATCATATTTTCTTTCTTTTGTATGCATATCATATTTCACAGACCAATAATGTCCATAAGATCCTCCACCATGAACAACAATTATCGGTTCATTGATTTTTTTTAAATTTTTAACAATATTATCAATTGTTTTTTTCCTGGGTGATAATGGTTTTTCTTTATTTGTAATAATTGAACCACCTAATTTTATTAGAATCATGCTGTTTCAAAATATTCAGTCAATTAAAAAGTATTTAGTCCTTGAAAATCTATTTTTACTGAAAAACATTCATAATTTTTCTCTTTAAATTGATTTATCGTTTTATCCAAATTTACATTGTCTGTCAAAGCAAAAACACATCCTCCTCCTCCTGCACCTGTAATTTTTGTACCATATGATGATTCATTTCCAATTTCAACCATTTTTCTTATTTTGTCATTTGATATTCCAATTACTTCAAGATATTTTTGATTTTGATTGACTTTTTCCCCCAATTCTTTAATTTCATTTTTTTCTAATAATTTTAAAACATCCTTGATTAATTCCTGTTCACTATGACATAGATTTGAAAACTCATTTTCATTGTTTTCTTTAAATGATTTTACATTTTTTACTATCACTTCTGTGGAGTGTTCTATATTGGAATTTGCAATAACTAGATGAAAATTAGGTTTAGATTTTATTTTTAAAAACCCATACTCTTTATCATATTCCATTATTCCTCCAAATGTACAAACTGTACAATCTGCTCCTGATGTATTTTGAAAAATAGTTTTTTCAGCTTCTATTGCCATTCCTAAAATTTCCTCTTTTGATGATTCTGAAAATAATTTAGAAATTGCAGCTGCTCCTGCAACACAACATGCAGATGATGATCCTAATCCTACTCCTAGTGGAATTTCCGATTCGACTTGAATCTTTATTCCTGAATCTTTTTTTTGAAGAACTTTATCTGCTAAATAATAAAATGGTTTTAATGGTGAATCAATTTCTTTAATCGCTTTACCAGGCTCTAGTTCTAAATTTCCTATGTTTGATTTAATTGAAATTTTTCTTTCTTTAATTTTTTCTGCAGTTACTGTTACTCTTTTATCAATAGAACAAAGAATGGCTTTAACACCGTACACAACAAAATGTTCTCCAAATAGAATTACTTTTCCTGGTGCTGATGCTTTAGATTTCAAGTGAATATTAAATGAATTTATTCGATTTCCTCTTCAGTAATTTTTGTTTCAAAATCATCTATTTCATACTTCATTGGTTCATTTTCTTTTAACTCACCTTTCTCAATGAGAATTTGACGTACCAATAACCAATACACTGTAGCTAATGCTTTTCTACCTCTGTTGTTTGCAGGAATAATTAAATCAAGATTTGAAGTAAGGTTATCTGTATTTGAAATTCCTATAATTGGAATCCCTGCATTAGTAGCTTCGATTATTGCTTGTTCATCAACTTGTGGGTCTGAAATGAATACTATTTTTGGTTCAATGTAATATGGTAATGATGGATTCGTCAAAGTTCCTGGCATAAATCTTCCCAATAGTTGTTTTGAACCTAACATTTCACAGAATTTTTCAATTGGTGTCTCTGCGTATTGTCTTCCTGAACATACAATAAGATTCTCTGTTCCTAATCTGTTGATGAATTTAGCTGCTGTTTGAATTTTTTCTAATGTAATATCTATATCTAACATGTAAAGCCCTTCTGGACTAGCCTTTGTGATGAACGGAACCATGAATTTTGTCTTAACTTGTGTACCTACTCGAATACCTGTAGTTAGGACTTTTTTCTTAATGTCTGTTATTTCTGTTTGTTCACTCATGACGATTTTAAATCTCTGCCATACCGCGTATTAAATCATGCTCTGATAGGCGTAATAATTCATTTAATTTTGCAACTCTTTCCCCGCCTACCACTCCTACTTTGAGCATTTTTGACTTTGTAGCAAGACCAATGTGTGAAATTTGTGAATCCGTTGATTCACCTGATCTATGTGATGTGATTAATTTAACATTATTTTGATTTGCCTCATCTGCAAATTCTAAAGCATCAAAAAGACTACCTGCCTGATTGACTTTTAGAATTGCGGCATTACATGATTTAGAATCAATTGCCTTTGATAGAATACCTTTGTTTGTTACTGTCAAGTCATCCCCCGTAATCAACACTTGTGGAAATTTTGTAGTCAATTCTGACATGTCTTCAAATGCCTCTTCGTGAACTGCATCTTCAGCATAAATCAATTTATATTTTTCAATTATGTCTGCTGCAAAATCAATTTGTTCTCCTGTAGAATTTTCAAACCCTGCTCTGTCATAAAGATATTTTTGCTTTTCTTCACTCCATTGAGTAGATGATGCAAAATCAACACCTAATGAAACTTCTTTTCCTAACGTGAACCCTAAATTTTCACAAGCTTTTGCAGAAACTTCTAATGCTTTTTGATTTTCTAGTTTTGGTGCCCATCCACCTTCATCTCCTCTGCCGTTTGTAAAATTAGGATCTTCTTTTTCTAAAACACGACGTAATTCTTTATGAATTGATAGATTTGTTTCAATTGATTCTTCTATTGTTTTTGAACCCGTTGCACAAATTAAAATTTCTTGAATGTCTGGTGTACCTGGCCCTGCATGTGCCCCACCACCTAAAATATTTCCTAAAGGAAATGGAAATTTGAATGATGATTCTGATGAAAGTGTTTGAAACAATGATTGCTCTAATGCTTTTGATGCAGATTCCATTGATGCAATTGTAACAGCAAATGCTAATGCCCCACCAATTTTTGAATAATTTGAAGACCCATCTAAAGTCTTTAGAATATCATGTACCCCTTTAAGATCTGATGACTCTAACCCAATAAATTTTTGTGAATTTTCTTGTAAAATTTTTAAACTCTCTTCTGGTTTTTCATTAGGAAAACTCACTGCTTCATATTTCCCAACACTTGCACCTGATGGTGCACATACTCTTCCTAGAAATTTTCCATCCGATTCAATATCTACTTCGATTGTTTTACTTCCTCTACTATTGAATAAAATTCGTCCTTTAATGGATGTAATTTTTGACAATCTATTCTAACTCAGATTGAACTTCTTGTTTTCTTCTCTGAATTGCTTCATAAAATGGAATGACTTGTTGAATTGTTTCAACAGTTGTTAATAACATTCTTCTACAACAATACCTCTCGATTCCTAATGAATCAAGAACTTTAGATGGATCTTCTCCTGCCTTTACTTTACTTTGATACTCATCAAACTTATCTGCAATCACATTCCCACATGTAAAACATCTGACAGGAATTAACATACGAACAAAAAGGTAATCAAGGATTATAAAAACCATACATGAGAATTTTATTGCGGACGTCGCCCAGCCTGGCCAAAGGCGCTAGCTTGAGGGGCTAGTCTCTCAGGAGTTCGTGGGTTCAAATCCCATCGTCCGCACTTATCCTCTAATTATTTTTCTAGTTTTTTCAAAGTTTTGATAAGTTCTGTTCTTCTCTTTTCTTCTGTAATTGCAGATCTTACATCATCCACTAAAATTCTATTTACATCAATTTTCCTTCTAGCTTCTTTTACTACTTTATCATACATTGAAAAAGTGTATAGTTGAAGATACAAATCTTCCATAACATCAAAAATTTCTGTCGCCTCATCTGTTTGACCCATCCTAATTTTATCAAAAATTCTCCTCTTTAATTCTCCCACACAATCTAGTAATCCTAAAACATACGATTCAGGCATTACATCCAATTTTTTATCTGATGGAATTTCTTTTTTCTCAACAATTGCAATAAGACATGCTGCTTCTACAAATTCTTGTTCTGGCGTAATCAAATATCTTCTGAGTTGCCCAGTAGCTTTTTTCTTGTATTTTTTTAATAATAATTCTGCTTGTTTTAGATTTTTTTTACCTTCTTTTAAATCTCCTTTATGAACTGCAATAATTGATTTACTACAAAGAATGATGATTTCTCTGGTGTTTTTCAATAAAAATTCTCTTGAATCTTGAATATCTCCTAATGATTTTGTGATTTTACTTAATGACGATTTAACATTTTTTAATGTCATGCTTATTTACTCTTAAAACTAGGATAAAGCCGTTTACTAAACTCTTATTTTAGATATATTTTTCATCTTAATTATGGAAATCACAGTTGATCAAATGTACAATATTGAAAACAAAGGTCATGAAATGGGATTTTTGAAAAAATTCATGATGGAAAATGCAGGTGCAGCTGCAGTAAAAAGATTAGTTGAAAAATTTGGAGATGTAGACTCAAAAAATATTTTGATTTTTGTTGGTTTAGGAAATAATGGAGGGGATGGATTGGTAATGGCTAGACATTTAGCTGGATATGATGCTAAAGTTACAGTAATACTTCTTGGCAGTTTTGATAAAATTAAAACGGATGAGAGTAGTTGGAATTGGTCAATTTTGAAAAAAATGCCCTCTGTAAAATTAATGTCTGGTAATTCTTTTGATATTGATTTTATCCCTGATGTAATTGTTGATGGAATATTGGGTACTGGTATTTCAGGAGAAATTCGAGAACCATATGTATCTGCAATAAATTTTATCAATCAATCAGATTGTTTCAAATTTGCTGTAGATGTCCCTTCTGGATTAGATCCTCAAACAGGAGAAACTGCAAATATCTATACAAAATGTGATATGACAGTTACATTTCATAAAATGAAACAAGGTATTCCAAAACGAAAAGATTTGACTGGTGAACTATTTGCTGAAAAAATTGGAATTCCTCCTGAAGCCGAAGAGGGAATTTTATGATTGTACATCAAATCCAAGTAGGAAATATGCAGAATTTTTCGTATATTGTTGTTGATGAAGAAACAAAAGAATCTATCATAATTGATCCATCTTGGGATTTGATAGAATTGGAAATGATCATTAAAGAAAATAATCTTAAAATAAAATATATTGTAAACACTCATCATCATTTTGATCACACTTTGGGAAATGAGACAATGATCGAATCTACTGGAGCTCCCATCATACAACATGAAAAATCTGAATTAAAACATGACATTACAGTAAAAAATGGTGATTCTATAAATTTTGGACATTCTTCATTAAAAGTACTTTATACGCCTGGTCATTCTGATGATAGTATTTGTTTGATAGGTGATGGAAAACTTTTTTCTGGTGATACGCTGTTTGTTGGGAATTGTGGACGTATAGATTTACCTGGAGGTAGTGCAAAAAAACTCTATCATAGTATTTTTGAAATCCTTTATTTTTTAGATGATAGTCTGATAATGTATCCTGGCCACAATTATGGAAATTCTGAAGTATCTACAATTGGCAAAGAAAAAATGACTAATATGATTATGCAGAAAAGAACAGAACAACAATTTCTTGAAATGATGGGTTAATGAATTGAATAATTTTGAATTATCTGGAAACATTGAAAATATTCAAAATTTTTTTGAATCTATTAAATCTGGAAAATCCCTTTTTACATTTGTAATATCTTACACTGAAACTTGTGAAGTTCCTGGAATCACATTTGCAGGTGCAGATAAAAATTCAATCCAATTCACCCCTCCAGCTGATGCTGAATATCTCCATTATGGATATTGTAAATCCATTGATCAAATACCTATGACACCTGATGGAAAACCTACTCCTGGGGTACTTACAAAATCTGCTTTGGAATCATCCAGTATCCCTCATTTGACAATTAATGCTGGAAGTAAGGTTCCGCCTCAACTACCCTTCATTGATACAGGGTTATCTTTTGGAAAAAATATTTCAATTCAAGATGCTATGATTGACTCCCAAGTGTCACATGCAGTTGATTTTGGCAGAATTGTTGGAAGAAGTTTGGCATCTTTAACTGATTGTCTAATTATTGGTGAAAGTATTCCTGGAGGTACAACTACTGCATCTGGTGTCTTGAAAGCATTAGGTTTCGATGCTAAAGTAAGTTCTAGTATCCCTGAAAATCCTGTGGAACTTAAAAACCAAATTGTTGAATCTGCACTTCAAAGAATTGATTCTGATCATCCTTACAGTATTGTTGCAAAAGTTGGTGATCCAATGATCCCTTTTGTTGCTGGAATGCTTAGTTCAGCATCTGATGTATCTAATGTGATGTTAGCTGGTGGAACTCAGATGGCTGCTGTTTTAGCATTTGCTTCAAAAATTGGATTTAATGAAGAAAATACTGCTATTGGAACAACTTCTTATGTTACAAATGACCGTAGTGCAAATTTCAAAGAATTAGTTCAAAAAATCGCAGATATTCCAATTATTTCTGTGGATCCTGGTATGGACAATTCACAATTTCCTGGATTAAAGGCATTTTCAGAAGGATTTGCAAAAGAAGGTGTTGGTGCTGGTGGTAGTATTATTTCATCTATGATAAAAACTGGAAATGATTCTAAAAAATTTTTAACCATTGTTGAAAAAGAATACCAAAGATTGTTTATTTGATAATTTATTTCTCTGAATTTTTTGTTTTAAAATTATTTTTTTAATTATGCGTGGTAAAAAATTTAAATTTTTTTTAAAATATTTTTATTTTTGTTATGTTTTATTTTGTAAATAACCATGATTAATATCTATAAAAATTAAAATTTCTTTGTGCTTCCAAAATTCTCTAGCAAAGCATTTTTGGCTCCTATGGCTGGAGTAAGTGATCCCGCACTTCGATTACAATGTAAACAAATGGGTGCAGGACTTGTTGTTACTGAATTTACAAATATTCACAGTATTGTTGCAAAAGAAAAACAACTTCAGGAAAATATGAAGACCATTCAAGAATTCATTGAATTCTCTGAACAAGAACGCCCACTTTCCATTCAATTATTTGGATCTGATCTTTCTGTATTAGAAAAAGCAGCAAAAATTGTGGAGCCTTATTTTGATTTAATTGATTATAACATGGGTTGCCCTGCACCACATGTTACTCAACAAATGGCAGGAGGCGCTCTTTTACAAGAAACTAATTTGACTCAACAAATATTTCGTACACTTGTAAATGCTGTAAAGAAACCTGTAACTTTGAAAATTCGTTCTGGAGTTACTGATTCAAGTAAGTTTTTGTTTAAAGAAATTGCCGAGATTGCAGAAGATGAAGGAATTCAAATGATAACTTTTCATCCTAGAACTGTAAGTCAAGGATATTCAGGTCATTCTGATTGGGATATGATAAAGGAACTAAAAGAAATTTCTAATATCCCAATAGTTGGAAATGGTGATATTTTAACTCCTGAAGATGCTAAAGAAATGCTTGATGAAACTAATTGTGATTATATCATGATTGGTCGTGGTGCTATGGGTAATCCGTTTTTATTTGAACAAATTAATGATTATCTGAAAACAAATTCTTATCAAGAATATTCTTTTAAAGATAAATTAGATTCTTTTTTTAATTATCTTTCTCTTGCAAAAAACTATCACATAAAATTTTCAAACATCAAAAGTCAAGCAATGCGATTTACAAAAGGAATTAAAAATGGATCTAAATTACGTTCAGAAATTACATTTTCCAAAAATATCCAAGATCTTGAAAAAATTATGATTAATGCATATGTTTGATTGATTTTTAAAAATTGATTCTATGTTGATACTTTAGATAGTTTGTTTCCAGAATAATGTGCTTTTATACTCAAATTGTAATCCAAAGTACCCTTCAAAAATATGATCCTCCAAAGGGATTTCCCACTGATAGGACATTTGTCCTTTCAGTAGTTTTAGATACTGATAATCTGTTTATTTTAAATAAAAAATTATTAGAGATCTTTAGATCCTGTATTTTTTGAAGGTTATTTCATAATCCTTTGAGTTTTTTAATCTAAAAATTAATTGAATTTATGAAAAGTGATGAAAAAAGATCACATCGATTAAACTATCTTCTGAAATGTTATTTAGTTGATCCTCAAGAAAATACACTTTATCATAGAGCAAAACAAATGGGTGTAACTGACTCTACTGCTAAAGACTATATCCGAACAGTGATAATTCAAGCCCAAAAAATACATTCAAAATAATTTTCTTTATTTTTATTCTTCATATTAGAAATTCTCCGTAATCTTAAACAAGGTATTCATAAATAATCATGTTGGAAAAGATATTCATGACTGATCCATTAATTGATGATGTAAAGGCTCTATTGGACAAAGGTTTTGAGGATGATAGAATTCTAAAACAGATTCTAAGAGCTTGTGAAAATGATGAAGTAATCAGTAATTATGAAAGAAATTATGTTAAAAAATTAATCGAGAAACATCTGAGGAAAAAACCAGAACCTGTTCAAACACCTTTAGTTAAAGAAAAATCAATTATTCCAGATGTAATGATACCAACACATCAATCTACCCCAAAAACTCAATCATCCCAATACACTTCTCCAAAAATTACATTTAACCCATCAAAGAATTCAAAAATGTTTTTAGGATTAGGTGGTGTTGTCTTGGCAATAATTGTTGTAATTGCTGTATCTTTTAATGGAGTTTCTGATATATCTCCAAACATTTCTCCTTCTACCACTGTCTCAACTTCACTATCTATCCAAACTGATCTATCTTCCTATCATAAAAAAGACTTGATTGCAATTAATGGAATTTCTAATGTTCCAGGCTCTGTAAATTTGACTATAGAAAATCAAAAAAATGAACTTGTGTGGGCAGAACAACTTTCCTTAAAATCAAATGGTAGTTTTTCCACTTTGGCAATAGCTGGTGGTCCTGGATGGGAAAATTCTGGTACTTATACAATAAAAGTTGATAATGGTGTAGAATCAAAGTCTAACTCATTTTTATTTACTACATAATTTTTTCAAATCTTTTCTTGTACCTGTCAAATTATTATTTTCATTAATCACACTTTTTTTGAATTTTTAATTATATGATTAGTAAATTCGGAAAATTAAATATTCTTTTTTATCTGCAGAAAAATTCATTATTTGCTCCTTTGTATAATACAAAATATTCTTCAGAATTTTTTCTGTCTTTTTTTGCATTTAAAGCATCTTGATACATTTCAAAATGCTCTACCAAATACAATTTATTTTCAGTATCTGAAAAATAATCTATTCCAATCAAATCAAACCCTCTTTCTGGAGTCAATAATTTCTTCTCTTTTTCAAAAATATCCTTAGTCATTTTTTAATTTATAAAATTAAAAAAATTATTCATAAATCATTAGATCTTTCTCTTCTAACACTGAATGTAGATTATGAACAGAACGATATACATCTGATTCTTTTTTTGCTCCAGTACACACAAGTTTTCCTGATGCAAATAACAAAATTACAGTTTTTGGATCCAACATTCTATGAATCAATCCTGGAAATTGCTCTGGTTCATACATACTTCTAGGCAAGGTTCTTGCTGCTTTTTCCAAGTGAATTTTTCCACCTAAATTTATCGCTGCTACAATATTTTGAACTGTAATTACTGCATCTTTTTTTATTTTTACTTTACCTTTTCTTAATTTTTGAACAACTGTGTTTACAGCTTTGATTGCCATTTCTTCAGATTTAGCACCAGTACACACCATTTTACCTGTTCTAAAAATTAGTGTGGCTGTTCTAGGACTTTTTAATCTAAAAACTAATCCTGGAAATTGTTCAGGATGATATTCTGTATCTGGAAATTTTTCAGTAATTTCATTAAGATCAATTTTTTGGTCCACTGATGCAGATGCAACTACATTTTCAACACTAACTATGGGTTTAGTTTGAGGCATAACGAGGGACTTTATATAACCCCTTTATATATACTAGTCAAATTTTTTTCAATACTTTCAAATTATTTAGTGTCGCCCAACCCATTGGTATCTATACTCTTCATCGATAATTTCTGATACAATTTCTTTGTTTTTGGTTTTTGTTTTAGGTAAATCCACATCAAAGAACCCTAACTGTCCTTTCCACGGAATAGGGATTCTTAATGATCTTGGATTTTTTAATAAAAATCCAAAAGTTTTGTTTCTAAATTCTTTTGAAGACAAATGTAATTTCCTATCAATTTTAACCTCTTTAATTGAATCATATTTTTTTACTTGATACAATTCTGCTTTTCCAATTATTGCACCTGTAACTAATTTTTCCTTTATTTTCAATCTTTTACAATCATCATTTCTGATTTTTATAGGTGCATGAATCAAAAACTCTCCACGAAAATTGGTATTCCAACTTCTCAATTCAATAATTTTTTTTCCTGAAATTATTAAATTAGCAAACGGTTGAGAAACTGATAAACACTTCAAAATTTTATTCTTTGGCTATTTGGATATATTCGCCTGGACTTTTACCTCTTCCTTCAGGTAAATTAGTAATCCCTCCATTCAAACTTTGAGTAACAATTCCTTTACTAGCTAACACTTGTGATGTCATTAAAGATGTGTTTCCTGCCATACATACTAGTAATGATTTTCCTTTAGACCCATCTAATTCCTTGTTCAATTCTTCTGGAATTTGTTGTGTTGTAAGTAAATCACTTATCACTTTGGCTTTAGGAATAGAAATTTTTGATTTATCAACACCAAGTGATTTTGCAATAATTTCAATTCCTTCTTCACGTGGAGTATATTGAGTGTGAACCCAAATTATTTTGTTATACTCTTCTGCTTTTGCTGCTGCATCTTCAAGAGAAATATTCATAGAGATTTGGTTTTCTGATATCTGTTTAAAATTCTTTCTGTATTTTTCAATTCCATCTGCAACAATCACTATAAATTTTTCAGCTTTTTTTAGATTTGCCATTTGCATCGCTGCATACAGTTCCAAAGCTGTACTTTCTCCTATATCATGACCTTTATCTACAAAAAATTTGAAAAGTAATTTTACTTTTTCAAAATCTATTTCATACTCTTCTGCAAATGTTTCAGGCATGTACAGTTTTAATCCTGATGCTTTAGCTTTTGTTCTAATTCCTGCAACATCTTGACCTGCTGGTGGGAATACTACATTGATTGCCTTTTTAGAATATTTTTCAATCATATATTGACTTAATCCTCCTGAAGTACCACCTGTACCAAATGAACAAATCATCTGATAATTTTCCAAAGAATCTTCTTTTTCATGTAATTGTTGATCAATTTCAGGAGCTGTAACTGTTTTGTGAATTTCTACATTCAATTCATTATCATATTGTTTTGGACAAAATAATCCATAAATTCTTGCAAGAACTCTTGCCAAATTAATAATATCTTGTTTAGCTAATAATGTTTCAATTTCATCAATGTTTTTATCAAAAATTTCAGGATCAAATCCAATCTCTGCTAATTGTGATCTAACATTACCTGCGGTAGCTTTTGCTGCTAACTCATTTGCTTTATTTTCCATTCCTGGTGCTGGACAGATATCCATATCCAAATCCATGATTCGAATATTTTCATTTCTGAGTTCTTTGAAAACTCCTTCTTGTAATTTTCTTGATACAAGTGTTACTACATTGATTCCAAGTTTGGATAATTGACCCAGGGCAATTCCAAAATTTCCTGAAGTAGCTTCAATCACTGTTTGATCTCCTTTCAATTCTCCTGAAATAATCGCATTATGAATAATATGAGCCGCTGCTCGAACCTTGATTGAACCGCTCAAAAGTGTTGAATCAAATTTTCCGTAAATTTTCAAATTTTTATCATCAAGATCTAATTTGTATATTGTTTTCGCACATTCTTTCAAATCATCAGTAAGATCAACTAACGGTGTAGGATTGACAATTTTTGAATTTTCTACATGGGGAATTTTATTCCATATTTCTTGTTCAAATTTATCTAAAAGAATCTTGTCTACGTTATCTCTTTCCATCTTATCTTTTTAAAATTCTCATATGTAATATACCTATAAACCACCGATTATTTTTTCTTAATTTTTAGATTCTAATTTCACACATCTAAAATTCCAATTACCTTACTTGGAATATCTTTTAGTCTGCTAACTGACATTGTTTTTTCATAACCTAAATGTCTCAAATTATTTGCAATTGTAATTGCCCTTACAGTGTTTGATCCTAGACCAATGGCTACCATGCTTATGCCTAATCCTTTGAGTGATTTTGTCATATTTCTAACAGCATTAGGATCTGATGGTTCACCATCAGTTAATGTCAAAAATATGTTTGGTCTTTTTGATTGTAAAATTGGAAACATCTTATCATACACTTCTGCTAATGGAGTTGAACCGTTAGCAACAACTTGTGCTAATCGTTTTGCAGTAATATTGTTCCATTTTACATTTTCTGGTTTAATTGACCAACATACCATTGATCTATTTTGTGTACTAAATGCGTATACTGCAAATTTTACTTTTAGGAATGACAAAACTTCACAAAGTGCAAGTGTCGCCTTTTTGTATTCTATTGCATCTGATGCAATACTTGATGAATGATCTAATAAAATTACAATTTTTGTTTTTATTGATTTTTTTATATCAATAAAAAATGGTTCATTTCCTTCGATGTAATTCTCTTCATCAAACTCGTCTCCTGATTTAAGATGCTGTTCTTTCCAACCTGATTTCCACTCTTTGAATTTTGTTTTTAACCCATTAATCAAATTCATATCATAGATTGTAGTTTCATCAACATTTCTTGTAGATGGTGTTTGAATTCCAATAGATTCTGGAATTAATCCTTTATTTTCTGTTTTTTTATATTCATCAAGTAATACTTTGTATTCATCGTAGATATTTTCTCCGCGTAACACTGCAGATGAATCTACAGTACCAAATTCACCTTCTTTGTTTTTAGAAATAATTTTTAACACTTTCAAAACCTCTTCTTCTGATAGTGGCATCCCAGCTTTCATGAATGGTAGTGATATTGGAATAGTTAGAAGAGAATCAATCTCTAAAATTTTAATTATTTCTGTAACCTTTTTTTCAAGCCAATCTGTTTCAAAATTTTCATTTATTGCTTTATTGACATTATTTTTTGCAATTTTTGTCGCCTTTTTTATTTTCTCAAAATGACTTGATTGAATTTCCCCTTTCATTGCTCCAAACATAAAATATTGATAAAATGCCTCAACAATTCTTGCTTTACCATAAATTGTGTGTAATTGAGGTCTTGAAATTAGCATAAATGTATGATTAAAAATAATCTCCCCACTCATACCTCTCCAAATTTTTCTTCCTATCTCTTCAACTCTTTGTGTTTCCATTGTATTCAGAATAAATCCAAAAGCGTGATCATTACTCAGAATTTTTTTACAATACTTGATTCTCATTGCTTCATACCACAAGGAAGTTCGAAATTGTCTATACTTTTGAAAATCATTTCCAATTCTTTTTTCTAATGGTGTAAGAATCACTTTGTGTTCTTTTAATCTGGTTTTTGTTTCAACTTTATCTGAAATTTCAATGATGATATTGTTTTTTTCAGACCATCTTCTAACAAGAAATGTAGCAATCTCTACTAACGATTCATTTTGAAGTTTTACTACCTGCATTTAATTTCCAAACATTGATGTAATAATGTCGTTTACCTTTTGAAATTCAATGTCTCCCCATTGCATATACACATTTCCAAAAACAAAATCTGCAGCTTCTTTTGAAGACATTCCTTTATCTAGTAATTTTCCAAATGCAATTGTCTCTCTCAAACTTGGCGAATAAAATAATTCTTCAACAGCTGCAGCTTGTCTTAATGTATTTGCTAGTTTGATTGCCTGAATAATTTCTGATTCGTGTTCATTTGAAACATATTTTTTGATAATTTCTAGTTCGATATCTGCAGGTGGATATTCTAATCTTATTCTAACTGGAAATCTGCTTAGGATTTGTGGAGGAAGTTCTTTTGTTCCTGAATGTGTTAATGGATTTATAGTTGCAACAACAAACCAATCTTTTTTTGCTTTAATCACTTCACCTGTAGACTCTTTTAGGACAATTTGTCGTCTGTCATCTAATGCTTCATCTAATCTTAACAATACATCTGCTTCTGCAGAATTTATCTCATCCAAGTAAAGCATAGTTCCATCTTTCATTGATTTAATCAATAATCCTTCATCAAATCTTACAGTTCCATCTATCAGAGTTTTTGTTCCAATCAGATGACTTTCTCTAGTTCTAAGACTGAAATTAATGGATTCTAAATCTAAATTTTTTTCTTTTGCAAATTCTCTTACTAGTGATGTTTTTCCTGTTCCTTTTGGTCCTATGATGAGAACAAAAAGACCAGCTTCATATGATTTGTTTAAAATTTGGATAGAATTATTCCAATCAATGTATTGATTTTCCAATGTATAATTTTGTAAATTTTTAAGGATATTAATTCTTAGATCTAATCATTAAAAACTTCGATTTTTGCAAATGCTTCATCTAATTTTTGATGTAATGTTTTATTCCATTTGTCAAATCCTGAAGGTTCTTTTGGATAATTGTTGTAATGTTCAACTAACCATTGATTTTCAGTAGACGTGTACTTTAGTCCCTTTGCAACTGTTTGGTTTAGCGCTCCTCTGATTATCATGCCAACTTTTCCTAGTCCTGAAAAGTCTGGATGTTCTCCTTTACTAATTGCTTCAACATCCATATTTCCCAAAAAGTGTTTCATACCATAACTGATTTGATCATTTGTCATTTGTTGTACTAGTCTTCTAAATAGTTCAAGACCTGCAGTTTTGTATCCATATTCTTTGATGTAATCCAGATTGTATTGCCATAATCCTGATTCTGATACATCATTTGCTTCTAATGCTTGAACTACATTATTTCCTAATATTGTTCCTGCAATTAATGCTGGTCCTATCCCTCCTGCATCAATTGGTTTTGGCATCCATGCAGAATCACCAACCATCATGTATCCTCCAGACACCATACAATCATTTTGTCTTCTAACTGAAACTTGGAAAATTCCAGAATTGTTACCTCCTTTTAGATCCGCAGGATCTTCAGAAAGTTTTGCATTCTTAATAGCTGTGTTTCTATGAAGATATTCTTTCATTAATGATTCAACATTGTCTTTTTTACCCATTCTTTGATTTCTTTTATCTAAAAATGATTTTTCGACTCCTAAACCAATGTTAACTTTGGTTTCTCCTTTAGGAAATACCCATCCATATCCACCAGGAGCAATATCTTGATCTAAATGAATAATACAATAATCTGGATCAAATTCTGTAAGATCTTTTTGACCTTGTTCAAAATTCATTATGTATCTTCCAGTAATTTCTAAATCTTCTATGTTGATTTTCTTTTCAACTTTAGTTGAATTTTGAAGTCCATTTCTTAGAAGAGATGTTACCCCTGTTGCATCAATTACTAATCTTGATGTTTTTTTGAAAGGTTGCTTTGTTTTGTTATCTACTCCTTGAACTCCGACAACTTGTAAACCATCATAAATCAAACCTGTGAGATTAACTTCATACTCAAACTCAATTCCCATTTTTCTACATCTTTCATTTTGAATTTCTGGTAATTTTGTACGATTTAACATAAATCCATCCCCATCAAACGGAATTGCTGTTTCTTTATCTGGCGAAAATGCCATCACACCTTTTACATCATGTTCAATTTCTGGTCTAGTCCATTTTACTTTGATTCGTTCAGACATGAAATCTACTGCTTCTTTTGAACATGCATCTCCACAAACCCATCCAGCCATTGATTTTCTACCTGGTAGAGTTTCAGGATTTCTATCTAACACCAAAATTTTCAGATTTTGATTTGAATAATGAGAAATAGATTGTGCTGTGATCGTTCCTGCAAGACCTCCTCCTGCAATTATTACATCATAATCTGCCACGATATCACGTTTGTCTATCCGTATTTAAAATAATACCATGAAAAGATAGATGGATTTGTTATCTGGTGAATAATGTATTCAAATTTGGGGTCGGTTCGTCGCGGCGTCTTCAAGGCGTTAGCTCAGACTGGAGCGGCTGTTATTTCCTCATTCCCAAATTGAATTACTCTGTCTTTACTATTTAATCTAGTTGGCAATCTGAAAAATTTCTGTAAATATTTTGACTGTATCTTTTTTGTTATAGATGGGGGTATGGATTTTTATTTTTATTGTATCTTTTTCCTTCACTCTGAGTTTTCCATTGATTAATTCTTGTTTATCTAACCTCATATGAAATCTGGAATCAACTGTTCTCTCTTCTATCTCTTCAACTAATTCATTGATTTGTTCATTTGGCAATAATTCGAGAAGTTTATTTATAAAATTTTGAGCCTGTTTTTTTATAATTTTTACATTTAGAATTGTTATAGGATTATCAAAATGACCTGTAGTTTCATTAATTGTAAATTCATCTTCTTTAATATTTAGAAATTCACTAAAAGATTGAAAAATTTTTGTAATGTCTTCAGTAGCATGAACAATTACATCAATTGTAATTTCTAGATTATTTACCATAATTGTAAAAGAATGACTTGATGTTTATGCTTCAAGTAATTTTGTTTCTTTATCTGCAGTTCTGATAAGTTTAACTTTTTCAAGACCTACATGTCTTACCCTGATGACTTTTTTGAATGCTGCCATAATGTCAGAATTGATTTTACTGTAACATGTGGCTTGAACAAATTGTTCAATTGTCATTTCTGGAATGGTTTTGTTAATTACATCTCTTGCAATTACTCTAAGAGCATGTTGTCTGGATGTGTTAAGTTGTCTATGTGTAAGGGCTAGTACTTTAATTCTGAATACATAACCATCTTTTGTTTTTACATCTATAATGAAATTAATCTTTGATGAACCTCTTCTAACTAAACTACGTAAAAATTCTTTAGAATACTCATATCTTTTGAAAATGGTTGTAGCCTTATCACCTTCAACATTATTTATCTGGAAATAGATTTTGTATTGATGTTGTGAAGGATCTCCTTTTAGAATATCAAATAATGTAACTTCTAAAACTCTACCTGCTGCATTCTCATCATCAGTAATTGGAACATATGCAAGTGGAACATTGTTAAACGAATCTGGTGCATTTACTGTAACCCAGCGTTTTTCTCTCCACTTGTCCTTTACTCTACCTTTTCTACGTGCCAATTATTATCGACCTTCAAACCCAAAATATAAGGGTATGTCACTAGATCTCTTTTTGATTCCCCATGTAACTCTGTAAGACCTTTGGAATTTTGAAATGCCCATCTTTTGTTTGAAAATTCTCCATAATGGATACCATAATTCTTGTTGTGGCTATCAGAGTACTGTTGAGAGTATGCAAGTACTGTGTATCTTCATTTGTCTTATCTCTAAATCTAATCTTTAATCTTCTTGCTTGATATTCTAAACAGTTTGAACAAGAAACAATTTCTCTATATGCATTTTGTCCTGCCATCCATGCTTCTATATCATATGTTTTTGCTGAAATATTCCCTGTATCTCCAGTTGATAACAACATAACTTTGTATGGGATTTCTAGTTTCTGATAGAATTCTTCTGCAATTTCTAACATTTTTTCATGCTCCTTCCATGAATCCTCTGGCCTTGAAAATACAAATTGTTCAATTTTATCAAATTGATGTACTCTGAAAATTCCTTTTTGATCTCTTCCATGTGCTCCTGCTTCTTTTCTAAAACATGGACTAATTCCTGCATATCTTAAAGGCAAATCATTCCCCTCGATAATTTCTTTTGAATGCATTGCAGCCATGGCGTGTTCTGATGTCCCAATCATGTATAGATCTTCATCATCAATTTTGTAAATCACCTCTTCAAAATCATCTGCAATAACTGCTCCTTCCATTGATTGTTTGTTAATCATGTAAGGAGGTTGAACCAAAGAATATCCTTTTTTTGAAAGGAAATCTAATCCGTAATGAATTAGTGACTGATTTAGTTTAACTAGATCGTTTTTTAGATAATAAAATCTCGCACCTGCCACTTTTGCAGCTCTCTCTAAATCTACTAAAGCTAATTTTTCAGAAATATCAATATGATCATTGATTTTAAAATCAAATTCTGGAATATTTCCCCATTTTTTAATTTCCTTGTTTGCCTTTTCATCTGTTCCTATTGGAACTGTTTTGTGAATTAAATTTGGAATTGTAAAAGCTAATTTTGAATATTTTTCTTCAATTTTCCCTTGCTCTACTTCTAATCTTGTTAATTCAGATGACACATTTTTCATTTCCGATAAAATTGATGATGTATCTTCACCTGCCTTCTTTTTTTGAGAAATTTCTAAAGCTACCTGATTTTTCTTTTTTCGTAATTCATCAGTTTTGATAATGAATTCCCGTCTTTTTTGATCAGACTCAATTAATGCATCTAAATCAAAATCCACTGATCTGTCTTTGAGCATATTTCTAATAATTTCCGGACTTTCTTTGATCAATTTAGGATCTAACATTATTCTATCACCTTCAATGCCACTTGTATGTGCTCTAATATTTCATCAACTGTTCCAATTAGATGTTTCATATTTTTCTCACTTTGAAAATTAAAAACTAGTTTATTATCAATATTTTCAACAAAAAGACTCAATCCTTCAGGAAAATCTACATTATCTGGTTCTAATGCTTTTTTGACCGTCTCTGCTTTTTCTTTTGATATGTTATTGAGACTTATTTCCATTTGACATGTTAATGACATTTACTTCTAAATAATTAAGAAATTCATCCAATTTGTCTTTAGTTATTTTTGCACCTGCTGCTGCATCATGACCTCCTCCTACACCATCAAATTTTGCAGCCCCTGTTCTCATTAATTCGCTTAGATTAATGTCTGATTTACAACTAAATGATTTCCGTGATGAAAATTTTATCGTGTTTTCTTCTCCTTTAGTTCTCAAAATCACAATTTTCCCTGTATTTTTTGGAGATCCTGCTATTAATGAAGAAATAGTACCAGTCATTGTTTCTGGTACAATATCCTCACCATTTACCATCACACAAGTTTCACTTTCTGAAATTCTCCATCTTTCATTTGATAATACTTTCATGTATTCTCTAATCATTTTTCTGTAATCTGTAAGAATTACTTCAGCTTCTTGAAGAATTTTATTTCTATCTCCCATACATACTGCCATCCCTACTCCTGAACGATTGATTCTTCCACACGAGTTTAACATTGTAGAAAATTCTCTGCCGTCACGAAGAAAACTTCTTCTATCTTCTCTTGGAAATGTGTATGTATACCCAATTAATTCTGACATTATTTCAGTTGCGTTTTTTCCAGAAGCAAATTTGGTAATTGATTCAATCACTTGTCTTTTTTCTTCCTCATTTAGCTCTGCGGGAACTCTCCATCTCCCATCTTCTTTTAGTTTAATTCCTGATGAGTTTAGTAATGAAAGACATGTGTCTCTATTCCAAGTCAATCCTTCGATAAATGGTTGTGATGTAAATGCTAATGCATCTGGTAGTGGTCTTGTTTCTCTTCCAACTAATAATAAATCCAAATCAATATCCACCAATCCTTGATTTTTAGCAATATTTGCAATCTCAAAATTTTTACCTGTAAATGATTTCCTCTCTCCTTGATCTTGTCTATCCCCTAATGCAGAGACTACTGCAATTGCTGATAAATCTGAGTTTTTTTCATCAAGGGCCATTGATGCAAGATATGCCATTCCTCCAGCACAAATTTCAGAACCTCCATCCATTCCAAATTTCCATGCATTAATGACATTTTGATTATCTAGTTCTTCATCTGAAATTTGATGATGGTCCAAAACCATCCAATTGTCTCCTAACGTATCATTTAACGTATTGGCAAAACCTCCTCCCAAATCCGTTACAATGTGAAAATCTCTAGAATCTGTTTTGAAGGATTCTACTACATTTTTACTGAATTCTTTTGATGTTCTAACTGTACATTTGGCTCCTGCCCTGATTAGAGCTTTAGTAATTATACTGCCTGATGTAAGTCCATCACAATCCAAATGAGTTGTTACAAAAATTGATTTTTGTGATCTGATACAATCTGAAATTTTATCTTTAAAGTATGATAGAGATTCGTCTAACGATTTTGTCATTACTCTAACTGAGCAACCACTGATTTATACTTCCATGTTTTTGGAATTCTTCCAATCCTTTTGTAATACACTGATAATCTGTGAACTTTGGCCTCGATTAATTCTAAAGATCTAACATTTCTGTTATCCCCTTTGTTTACTTTGAGGTGTTTTTGAAGACCGACTGCTTTGTTAACAATGTTTTCAAGGTCTTCAGGCATTTCAGATTTCAAATCATTTTCTTCTAGGATTTGACCCATGCTTTTTTTGGTAATTGGTTTGATTAAAGGAATTGAATGTTGATCTCTTAGTTTGATTCCAATTTGACTAGGAGTTAACCCGTCTTTGGAATATTTTACTACTAACTCTTCAACCTCTTTTGCATCTAATGTTACCCAAGAAGGTGCACGTAATGTAGCTGGTCTGATAGAATGTGATTTTCCATGTCTATGTGTGTGCATTCGTCCCATGTTTTGACTCAATTGAGTACAAAATTAAACGTTACTTATACTGATCTCGTACATTTTTTGAAATCTGAAGTTTAGAATAAAGTTTTAAATAAGTACTCTTTGCCAAATCGAACAGGTAAACAGTATGAATACAAAACTACTCTTAACAGCATCCTTAGTCGCTGTAATATTTACCGCAGGTTACTATGCAGAAAATGCAGTAGCATTTGCGCAATACATGGGTAACGTTGGTGATAGTGGTGAAACTGGTACATATACACTAGAAGAAGCACTTGAACTACAAAGACGTAGAATCGAATCTGCTAATGCAAATCCAGCATCTGGTTCAGGAACTCCATATCTTGATGCAGGTGGTGTAATTGGTGCAGCAGTTATTGCCGGTGCCGTCTTTGGTGGTATTGCCGGAGCTTTCTTCATTAGAGGAATGTCTGGTAAATACGCAGCAATGGGTAGAGGATAACCAAACCTCATTTTTCCTTATTTTATTATACTTTCTTAGTGGATACTGAATTCTCACAATATTACTGAATTCTCACAATATTACTGAATTCTCACAATATTACTGATACTGATCTCGTACTCTCTGATAACAAAAGAAATGTATATATCGCACAAATTGAGCCAAATTATTATGATTCCTATCGTAGGTATTTTCCTAAGCATCCTGTCTTCAATTACAGGACAACTAGGACCAAACTATGATCCATTATTCTATGATGTAATGATTTACATCTTCGGAACCATGATGTTCACAATATTCCTTCTTGGAATTATCTCATTCTGGTTACGTGTACACGGCTGGGCTTACAAAGACAACCGTGAAAGATGGGTTGATGAATTAGACAGACACTTTGAAAGAGAAGGTATCGGTCTTATTCCAGACAACGGTAAATATTGGTAAACTTACCACCTTTCTTATTTTCATTATTTTTAGAACTTTCAAGTCTGGACTTGCGTATTTTTTAACAGTCTATTTTTAACAAAGTCTACAATTGTTTTTTTGAGTAAAAATATTCTACTAGTTTTCAGGCAAAAAGTCTGTATCTTTTGATTCATCATATGCTTTTGATGTGAATACAGCTTTGTAGTGATATCCATTTTGTAGTGGATGGTTGATGAAATGAGGTGATTCTTTACCATTCACATAAATCGTTGATTTATCTTGATCCATATCTCTTAGAGGGAAATCCCACATCCACAAAAAGTGACCTATTTCAAACGGATATTCTTCGTCCCATTCTGCATAAATTGTACCATCGTCTGTTAATGTGTACATAGTTCTTTGACATTCTCCATCATTTAATCCGATATTGGCTGGTATGTCTGCTTTTTCTCCATCAATTATTAATTCCAATGATGCTTTAATTTTGAATTGTGTGTTTCTGTCATCTATACACACTTTTAATGGATTATTTTCATCACCCAAAGTTCCGACTGTTGATGCAACACCTGCAGTAGCAATGCCGATAATTGTGGAAATTATGAGAAATCTGAGAGTCTTTTTTCTTTTGTAAGGATCTCCTGTCCCTGGCCAAATCATAATGATGACTTTAATACAATTCCTTAAAGTCCTTTCTTTTGATTACTATTTTCCAATAATCTATTTTGATGTTTTAAGAATCCAATTTTTTTGTTTTGTACTTTTACATGACTCTTCATTTTATTTTCAATTCCATTTCGATGAATTCACATAAAATGAAATTCATATTTGTTCAAGTAAAACCATAATCGTTCAAGTGTGGAACCGTTTTGTTCAAGTAATATCAAAATTGTTCAAATAATCGTTCATTTGTTCAAATAGAATTACAAAAAGGATTTAGGCATGCCTATTTTTACTCCAAACATGTCCAAAACTAGACTAAAATTGATATTTTAGAAATACATTTGAACAAAAATCATGTGATTTGAACGGACTTTGTAATTATTTATGATTATTTTTCTTTACGATAACCGTAATGGTTCTCTAGAAAATGAAAAGGAAAAGAGGGTTGTTTAGATCACTTGCCAAGGTCTTGTTGCAAACGTAATAACATATCCGATACCAATCATGATTGATTGATATGCAATATTGGTATATGGAATTGGTTTGATAATTGGATCACCTTCGACGACAACTGTTTGACCTGGACCGAGTCCTGGACCAACTTTGGCTACATTGAGTTGGGTGTGTACGTGGTATACACCTGCTTCAAGTGCTTTAGCAGATAGTGAATATTCAACAACAGCATTACCTGGAATGTCAAAGACGTTTCCTGGTGGGTCTCTTGCTAACATCTCCCATCTGTTACCTGCATTGGTTGACTCTGAGAAAATGGATATCCATCCT
>Ga0233430_1000327_pt1 | contig 94414 bp, 79 predicted proteins | sample SI_118_April2016_2_FD_179883 | JGI IMG/M metagenome (GOLD analysis project Ga0233430, IMG submission 179883) | Seawater microbial communities from Saanich Inlet, British Columbia, Canada - SI_118_April2016_150_MG | ecosystem: Environmental > Aquatic > Marine > Inlet | place: Canada: British... | reverse complement strand
CAGCGGCTTAACTTCGTCCGTAATTGCGCGGTCAATATCGGAGGTTCGGAACAACTGATTTGCTGCATCCATGAACTTACATTCGTACTCCTGCAAGAAAGTCCATTCGCCATATGTCCGCCGTTCCTTTTGCAGGTGTTCTTCTGTAATCCGCGGGCAGTCTTCAGCAGTGACTTCGATACGATCCCAGTCATCGCCGCCGTTCTCCCACGCCTCATAGAAATGCCCACGACGACCGTTCGGTGTGCTCATCAGGATCAACCTGCCCTGAGACACCGCCAGCATGGGACGGATCGCTATATTGAAGCCGTCGTCAACGAACGCCGCTTCATCTTCGATAATCAGGCTCGGCGCACTGAAGCCACGCACGGTGTCAGCCGATCCGGGCAGACAGACGACCCGCGAGCCATTGGAAAGTTCAAAGCTGGTCCGGTTGTCCTCTTGCAGCTTTAGCCCATTGTTCATGCGCTTGCGAAATTCTGTCACCTTGGAAAACAGCAACGAACTCTGTCGCTGCGACGGGCTGCCCAGTAGCACCAGCGATCCAGGGGAATATGTTGCTGTGTGAAGGGCCTTGATTGCCGTGGTGGTGCTTTTCCCTGATTGACGGCAGCAATTCAGCAGAACCTGATTTGAGGTACTGCGAAGCAGGTTTGCCTGCCAAGGATCAGGTTCAAAGTCGAGTTTATCCTGAGCAAACGTAACCGGGTCCAAAGCGGACAGAAGATCAAGAGCCAAACTACCCATTGCGGCTCTCCAGAGTCCGTAGAGAGTCACTGACGGCTTTTAGAGCACTCGGGTAGGGTTTGAGCGCCAACAGCACTGTAGCACGCACCACGGCCCATTCATGGGATGTTGAGAAGTCTATCGTGCCGGAGTGCTGAACCTTGTCTGTCAGTTTTCCGAGCAGTTTGGCTTGACCCATTATGGCGTTGACTGCTGCCGAGCATTGCGCTTTTTCCACAGCCAACTTGCTCACAGCCTCCAGATCCGCCACGAGGCTGTCTACCGTAACATTGTGGCGCTTTTGGTGGGTTTTTTGAAGCTCAGAAATTCTTGCCGAAATCTTGCCGTTGTCGGTAAGTTCCTTCGCCTTTCGGTTTTCTGTCTCCGGTTTCATATTTTCGCACGAATAAGCCTGTCGATACGCTGCCGTAGCGTTGCCGGTTTCAATGTAGGCCAGGCAAAAAGCTTCTTGCTTGGGTGTGAGGTTCATTGTTGGTTTTCCCGGTCCGCTTGGCTAGGCAAGAGTATTGTTGTTTTTGGCGTTCATTGAGCGAAGGCGATACCGCAAACTACCTCGGATAAATTCCGACATGGATTGGCCTTCTTTCGAGGCAGCCTCCTTCACATCAGAAAGCAACAACGCCGATGCTTTAAACCTGGCCAGTTCGCTAAATTCGGTTGCGGTTCTCATTCATTCAATCTCCTGAATTGGCCTTCTGTTAGCCACGATTATACTTTCGGCCAAGACGGTCTGGCGTTACCGGTAACGGTTTTTTTTCCAATCTTCGATTGCGGCCCTGATTGCATCTGCAATTGCCCTTGGGTTTGAGTTGTCAAAATACAGTCCCGCGTTCGCCAAGGCCTCAAGGTCACCGGCGTCAACCTCAAGCTTCACGCAACAACGGTTTGAGTTTATCCGTTGTCGATAGGCCTTCTGATTAAGGGCTTTGCGTGTGGGAGTGCGCGACGACATGACCAATAGCCTCAAGCCGAAGCCAGTTTGCGGGCAACGGCAGGAAGCAGCTGTTCATTCAAACTATCTTCCGGCAACGGCCCGATTTCGAATGTCGTCTTTTTGCCTTCCCAGGCTTTCAGCGTTTTCAGTGCTTTCAAAACTCTCTCTTTCAGTTTCTAACCCCTACGTAAAAACGGGGGGTGGCCCCCGAAGGGCCAACCCCCTTACGTAGTAAGGGGGATACATCTCCGCCAGAACTTCCGCCAAACCTCCGCCCTTTTTCTGTTTGTTTTCAAAGGCTGATTGTTTCGTCTTCTAACCTCCGCCAACTTCCGCCAGACTTCTCCGCCATGACCTCCGCCAAATTGTTCTTTAATATCAATGGTCGAATCTGAGCCATTCCGAACCTCCGCCAACTTGTGAGGGGTTCTAAGAGGGGAAGTTGATCACTTTAAGCCCTCGCATTTTTGACTTTTTGTTTACCGTCGCTTCCTCCAGGATTCCGTTTTTCATCCAGTCACGCAGATACCCTTTTGCGACCTTTTCAGTCACATCGAAATTATCGACTATGACCGGTATGATGTATCTGATTCCACTTTGCGGAGCCGAAGAGTAAGGCGTATTTTTGTCCCATTGATCCCGGACAAGGGAAAGGATTTCACGAACCTGGTATGTAGACAGGTCCAGTGAAGCCTCGTGCAATGCGATGTCTTTCGGTACAAATGCACCTTCCACCCACTGCATGTAAATCTTCGCTCCTTTTTGCGCGTAATTTGCCTTCATGCGGGTGAGCAGGCGCATATCTTCGTTGGTGATCCCACCCTCCTCATCGGGAAGATTTGTCAGATACAGGCGTGACCTGACGGAGTTATTCCATGCAGTATTTCCGGAAATACCGCTTCCGGATGCCATTCCGGCTACTGAAGGGTGAGCCAACAGCAAGACTGTACTATCTGTTTCCAAGGTAAGGCGGGCGCATCCTGATTTCAGAAACTGAGTGACATCACTCTTGCTGTTTTCGTTGCCGCCAAACAAGTCCGCTGCGACATCAAGGAGAATGAACCCGATGCTATGTTCAAGAGCGTACTCCCTGATTTCTTCATAGAACGGTGTAATTTGACCAGCACTCTTCCCGTCAAATGTCATCATCAGATTGTCATGTCCAACCCGTGACCACAGGTGCAGTTTGTCCAAGGCATCGCCAAAACCTTGTTGAAGCGAAATGTCGTTCTGCCGACGATGAACTTCGTCAATGTCATCTTCACACAGCACACAGAGAGCGTTGTTTCTTTTGACAGGGACGCCCATGAAATCTTGACCTGCCGCTACATGAGCTGCGAGCTGGTGGGCAAAAATTGTTTTACCGATTCCACCGTTACCATACAGGATACTGACAGTATTTTCCGGTATCCACTGCTCCATGAGCCATTGCCGGGGTGGTGGAGTGCCTTTGAACGAAGATGCGAGGATTGGGCCAGGTTCTGCCTTGTGGTCTTGATACTGCTCCGTAAGCGCGTGGTTCGGTTTTTGGATGTTCCATTTCCGCCGACCATCAAGTATCGCTCGTTCAATCTCTTGTTTGGTCTGGTCGACGGTATAGCCAGGCATCGTGATTTCCGACGACAGCCGGACAATCTCCTCGTCAGACCAACCGCGAGACAGATAATGTCCGACCAACCGGACCGTATTGTTATGCCAAAGCACACCGTCTTTGATGTCTTTCAACAACGTTTCTGGATTGGTTATACCGGTAACGAGAGAAGTATCATTTACGGTCTTTGCAGCAGGCTCGGCAGCAGTCGCCAAGAGGTTTATCTCCTTACTTCCACGCTCTGAAAAAACCCGGTCAATGTGTTCAATCATTAATGACCTAGGTCGGTTGTCCGGAAACCTGTCAATCAGTTGTGTCATTTCCGCAATCCGACCAGGTTTGTGTGGCCAAGCGATAGTGCCAGGCAATCGGAGGACGCGGGAAGGGTTTACGACCGTTGGATCACCATTGAAGGTCACACAAATTGCTGAATTAAGCCCCACAGTCAAAAGGACTGCTCAACCTACCAGACGTGGACGATGCAGCGTGGGATAGTTACACCCATGAACTAGAAGTGTGGAAAGCTACGAATCAAGCTGAATTGGCAAATTTCAACACATATTCGGAGGCAATGCGCGAGCACGGAGAGCGGTTTAAAATATTGGAAGAGATTGGGTCCGATGCAGCCGCTTCAATTTTTCCTCCTCACAAGGAATAATTGCTCATGGCCCGTCATTTCAACAAATTGACAAGAAAAGCAATTCGAGCACTTCTTGTTGGCGAACGGATTGCCGAGCACGGCATTATCGCTGAACGACTGGGAGCAGGCGACGTCCGATATTCCGTCAACATCATGGTTGATGGACAGCGGATACACCGCGTTGTTGGCCGAGAAAGCGAGGGAACAACCAGAACCCAGTGCGAAGACTTTGTTGCAGGTGCCAGAAGAGTGGCGAAAGAGCACCGCCTGGGAGAAATATTGCCGAAGAGGCGGAAAATCCCAATCACTTTTTCATCTGCTTCCGAAGAATATCTTCGGATGCTTCGCGAGAGCAATGGCAAGGATTATCAGAACAACCAACAGCATTTACGGCTTCATCTCGTCCCGTATTTTGGGACAATGCAGCCTGTTATGATTACCAAATTCACAATTGAAAAGTATAAGCGTTGGTGCGGAGAAAAAGGCCTTTCAGAAGGAACAATCAACCGAACTCTGGCCACATTTCGCAGAATGGGTCGACGGCTTTATGAGGAGACAATAATTACCGATCCGTTTGTACCGGTAAAAATTCCGAGAGAAAAAACTCGCCGGACTTTCGTTCTCTCCCCAGAAGAAGAAGTTCGGCTTATTGAAGCTTCCCTCGGAGACAGCAATCCATACATCTGGCTTTTCATCAAAATGGCCTTGGCCACATCTCTACGTCATAGCGAAATTCTTGGAGCAAGCTTTTTAGGCTTCGATCCACAACGGCGGCGTCTACGTGTCTTAGTGAAAGGAGGTAAATGGAGGGATCAACCTTTACCTCGAAGCATTACAGAAATTCTGATTAGAGAACGCGAGATGACCGCCGATCCTGATGGCTGGATATTTCCGAACCCACGAACGAAGACGGGGCACTACGATAGAATGGTAAAGGCTTTTAGACGCTGCGTTGTAAAAGCAGATCTAGACCCTAAAATTGTGACGCCTCACACATTCAGGCATACGGCAATAACACGGCTTGTTGCGGCTGGAGCAGATGTAAAAACGGTTCAGGAGTTTTCCGGACACGAAAGCATAGAGATGGTCATGAGGTATACGCACAGTCAGGACAGAGCTGTTGACCTTGCACTAGACAAGCTCGAACAGAGAACAGTAGTAGAACTTGCAATCGTCCAGAAACAGCAAAATCGCTGACACGACTTCACAGGAATTACACATATCCGGAAACTTAGAGAGGAGAAATGGCGCGCCCGGGAAGATTCGAACTCCCGACCCCCAGATTCGTAGTCTGGTGCTCTATCCAGCTGAGCTACGGGCGCGCAGTCAGATAACCGGAAAAACCGGTCATCCGAGGCTGCGGAAACTAATCATATCCTGTGGTCAATGCAAGAGGCAGAGCTCATTTCTGTCCAATATATTTGGGTTTTATTCTGTATTAAGGCTGTTTTATATGGCAGACATTGACAAATTCCTGAAATCTTCTGGTCTAAACGCTGGAAATAGCTTACTAAAAGCGGGTTGTCGCGCCTTTCTCCTTTGGCTAGGATAGCCTCTGAGGAAGCTGGCCTGCCGGGGAGATGCAAGCCGGTTAGTTTCGAAACAGCCGAAAGCCCACTTTAATCTGAGTGGGATGAAGCGGAAAACGGGATTGACCAAAGCTGGCAACAAGCGACGGGAACAAACGAGGGGAGGCCTTAAGCCCCTGTGATACAAGTTAATTGCAGCCTGTTAAAGGCCGCATCCACGGCGGGTATATAGCACCCGATTCGGGAAATTTGTATCGGGCTTGAGGAAACGAGAATTGCGCGCAGCGCCGATACGATGGGCGAAAATCCAAAGCTGGATAAAAACCCGGAAGTGTTGGCGTCGTATACAGGAATATTTATTAACGGTGTTTGCAGAATGGCATTGAGAAAATCATACGGCGCTATCTTTGGCGCGGCTGTTCTTTTGTCCAGTTGCTCCTTTGCCACGGATACTCTGTGGCCATCCTTGACGGGAGACGATCCGGCGGGGACAGAAGAGAACCAGGGCGGCCAAGTGCAAATCGCCAAATCAAGTGGCGAAAGAATGGCATCGCCAACCTTGAGTGCGGCGGCGCCAAAAGCCATCGCGCCTCGCCCGCTTTTGTTGGGCACAACAAACTTTGCCCAGGCACCTGTCACCCAGGCGCCTCAAACCGGTACATTTGTCGGTCAAAAAGTCTCACAATTACGTGGCGAACTTGGAAACCTGCGCGGCCAAATTGGTGCCCGAAACACGGTGCTGCAACAAATTCGCGCGGGCACAACCCAGAACGCACAGCGTTATCACGGTGTTGTCGCCGCCATCAATTCACGCCTGCAAATTGGCACCACGCCGGGCAATCCGGTTCTGGTCAGCCAGTGGAATGCGGCCCAGGCCGAGCTTGACCGACTGGGAGCTGACATCGCTTCCATGAACAGCCTGGCAAATGATGTGGCCGCTTCTTCTGCCATGGCAGCCTTCCTGCTGGAAAGCTCACGCGCTACGTACGGTCTGCAGGGTGCGATCGATGAAGATCATCGCCAGATCGCCATTCTGGAAGACGAAACAAATCGTACTGTTGTACTGATTGATCGTTTGTTGAATGAATTATCGGAAGACATCAGCCGCCAGACCGCCTATGTGGGCAACGAGCGTCACAATCTGACGACCTTGTCACTGGCAATCAAGAACGGTGAATTTTATGGCCAGAGCCTGACTAACCGGGCTTATTTGTCGGCCGCACCGCTCGCTGGCAATGCGCCGGTCGCTTCCGGCACCAGTTACGCCTCGCAAAACCGTCGTCCACTGGTCGTCATTCGCTTTGACCGCCCGGACGTGCCTTATCAGCAAGCCTTGTATAATGCGGTATCAAAAGCCATTGAGCGGCGCCCCAACGCGGCCTTCGCCCTTGTCGCTGTGGCCCCGGCACGTGGCACACCAGCTGAGGTTTCTCTGAATACGTCCAAGGCCAAAAAGAATGCCGATCAGGTGCTGCGCACCTTGACGGAAATGGGCTTGCCAGCCGGTCGGGTTAATCTCTCGGCGACGACAAGTTCAGAAGCATCAACCAACGAAGTGCATATCTATATTCGCTGATCTTTATGCGCTGAACTATATTCGCTGATTAATTTTAGGTACTCACATCAAGGGCAGGTCGCAGGACCTGCCCTTTTTGTATGGCCGCATGCCCTGTGATTACGGGCAGGCCTTTTCTGACCCATTGCAGGCCACGCCGGATTGTTCAGCGCCCCAAAGCACAGACAGGCCGAAGACAACCACAGGTCGGAGACAACGACAGGCACAGCCCACCACCACCCGTCGGGCAAAGAAAAACCCCGCTGGCGCGAACCAGCGGGGTTAGTTTTGTGAGCTGACGTCTTCGTCAGATCAAGTCATCTATCTTACTTCCAGGACATGGCAGCAAGGTCGTTGACGAACATCGGTGAGTTGGCCCACACGCCTTGCAGGCCTTTCCGCATTACAGTGATCTTGGAACCCTGGAACAGGAAACCATTTACAGCATCTGCAGAAATCTTTCGCTGGGCCGCCTGAAGGGCGGCTTTACGTTCTGCCGGATCCAGAGTGGTATCAGCAATCTTGATGATATCCTGGAATTCTTTGCTGTCGTACTGGAAGTAATATTTCGGATCAGCATATTTACCAATGTCGTTTGGCTCAACATGCATAACGATCGACAGGTCATAGTTTCTTTTCTTGTAGACCTGATCCAACCACTGAGCCCACTCAACGGGTTCAATTGTTGCCGTAATACCAACCTTGGCCAGCTGAGCGGCAATAATTTCACCGCCGCGACGGGCATAAGCAGGTGGTGGCAACTTCAGTGAAACAGTCACACCGTTGCCGTGACCCGCTTCTTTTAGCAAAGCCTTCGCTTTGGCAGGATTATAGGCAAAATCAGCTGTCAAATCGACATAGGCTGGATTGTGTGGTGCCATGTGGCTGCCAATCGGGGTGCCAAAGCCAAACATTGCACCGTCAACAATCGCCTGACGGTCGATCGCGTATGCAACAGCTTGACGAACACGAACATCCGACATGATCTTTGACTTGTTGTTCGTCGACAGGATGACTTCACCTTCGGTCGTTCCTACGATCACTTCAAAATCCTTGTCGGCTTTGAACTGATCAACGCTTTCCGGAGATCCAAAATATGGGAAGAAGTCGATATCTCCGGCACGCAAAGCTGCCATTTGGGCAGACGGGTCACTCATGAACTTGAATGTTACTTTGCTGAGCTTGATAGAAGCAGGGTCGCGATAGTGCGACTGCTTTTCCAGGGTCACGGAATCACCGCGGACCCACTTGCTTACTTTATAAGGTCCTGTGCCAACCGGATTGGTTTCGTTTCCTGCAGCTGATTCAGGCCCAACAATAACGGCCGTAGATTCGCCCATTTCGAAGGCCAGATTTGGATTGGCATTCTTGAGGGTGATTTTCACCGTCGTCGCATCCGGGGCTTCAACCGATGCCATATTGATAAAGCGCTTTTTCCGCTTGTTTGTGCTCTTTTCACCAGCATTACGCTCGTAAGTGAATTTCACGTCCGCCGAATCAAACGTTGTACCATCCGAAAACTTAACGCCTGAGAGCAATTTGAAGGTGTACACCTTACGGGCTGCGTCCGCAGTCCAACTGGTCGCAAGGCCAGGGCCAACGGCACCAGCTTCCGAAATCCGGGTCAAGCCTTCAAAAATGTTATAAAGTGCGATCTGACTGATCGCAGCTTCTGCCTTGGTCGTCGGATCAAGGCCACGTGGTTCAAGTGTCATTCCCAGTGTCAAAGTATCCTTGGCGCTGGCAGCTGCAGGTAACATCCCGACAACCGCCCCCATTCCAATAGCAATAATGCCGTACACGCTTTTGCGCATGGCAGCCTCCCTTATTATATGGCCTTATATCTGGCCGTTGTGCTGCTCCCTGTAACCCGGGAAATCCCCAAGGTGTTCAGCAGCGAAGACACCGCGGGCGATTGCCCGGGCAACGCAGTCTGCAGCCATCATACCGATTTGTCCGACGGCAGCCACCGATGGCTCAGCAGGTTCCCGCTGCGCCGTAGAAAGTACAAATATGGTATCCCCATCGACGGGGGTATGAACAGGGCGAATCGCACGGGCGATGCCATCCTGGGCCATTATTGCCACCCTTTTGGCCTGGGCCTTGTCGAGGGCGACATTGGTAGCAACCACGCCAATAGTGGTATTTCCAACACCATGATCAATCATGACCTGAAATGGATTTATGTCATCTGCCGTTGGCGCGTCTTTTTGCGGCTGAACCCCGCCAAATTCCCCGTTTACTTCCCAGGGCCAGGCCCAAAAGGCATTCGTCCCCGGCATCACGACACTGCCAAAGGGATTAACACCCATGATCGCACCAACCTGAATTCCGTCGTCTGTCACGGCGGAAACACTGCCAAGCCCACCTTTAAGTGAACCAGCTGTGGCCCCGTATCCAGCACCGACATTACCGAGGTCAAAATCCTTTGATGCCGCTTCGCAAGCCTCGACGGCCAAATCACGGTAGGGCGGCAACAGGCCCCAATCGCGTTTCCCCCCAATGGGAAAATCAAACAAGATGGCACTTGGCACCACCGGAATGACAGAACCGCCAAAGGCAACACCCTTGCCTTTTTGAGCCAACCAGGATGCCGCGCCCGAGGCCGCATCAAAGCCATAAACCGATCCACCGGACAGGGCGATGGCCTGCACGCCTTCGACAACGCAGCTGGGGTCCAGACTGTCCACATCGCGTGTACCAGGTGCGCCGCCACGGACGTCGACCGCGGCCACCGCTTGTTCGTCAGGTATGATAATTGTTGAACCACTACGCGCTGTGGCATCATGGGCATTGCCAACGTTAATGCCATCGACATCTGTAATCAGATTTCGCGGTCCAGATTTGATCATAGGGGGCCGGTTCTAACCATCGTGGTGGGGATCGCCTGCGTGATTATCGTTACCAAAATGGTATCGGCTGTCAGATAGCAGGTCAACGCGCAGTGAAACAAATCACCGTGTTCCGATGGCTGTGTTCTGATGGCTGTGTTCTGATGGCTGGGTTCAAATCGACGAGAATTAAATCGCCCGGCTGTGGCGCCCTTTACCCTTGCCCAGATAATCATCAAAGGCAGCGCATACGGCCCGTACGGCGAGGCGGGCCCCTTCGGGAACCGTGACTTGATACCCATCGACCTCGACAAGACCATCAACTTTTAACGGCACCAGGTCTGCCAGATTTTGATCAAAGATACCGGGCTTCGCACCAAACGACTTTGCCTCTGCCGCAAGATCAACCCGCAGATCACACATCAGGCGTTCGATCACCCGGCGGCGCAGCAGGTCATCATTTGATACGGCAATGCCTTTGACAATGGGCAAGGCACCGGCTTCTACTGATTTCCGATAGTCCGGCACCAGCGGCGCATTTTGCACATAGCCCTGTGGCAGGGAGCCAATGGCTGACGCACCAAAGCCGATCAGAACTTCGGCTTCATCCGTTGTGTAACCCTGGAAATTTCTTTGCAGATTACCGTTGTAGGCCGCCTGGCCCATGGGATCGCTGAGCTTGGCGAAGTGATCGATGCCGATGGCGATATAGCCGTGTTCCGCCAGACGCCCAGCGGCGGCACGATACAGGGCGAGGCGGGCCTTGCCATCGGGCAGCTTGTCTTCATCGATTAATTGTTGGTGGGCGCGCATCCACGGCACGTGGGCATACCCAAACAGGGAAATCCGGTCCGGATCCAGACCGACGGCCTTGTCGATGGTCGTCAAAACCGTTTCCACCGTCTGGTAGGGCAAGCCATAGAGCAAATCAAAACTGATGCCGCCGACGCCAAATTCACGCAGGGCTTCGACCACCATTTTGGTTTCGTCATAGGGTTGAACCCGGTTGACGGCCTCCTGCACCTGGAGGTCAAAATCCTGAATACCGATACTGGCGCGATTAACGCCAGTTTCCGTCAGGGCACGGGCGTGTTCACGGGTGAAGCCGCGCGGGTCAATTTCGACGGCGATTTCGGCACTATCGAGAAAGTCAAAACGTTGTGCCAGGCGCGACATGACGGCGCGAAAATCATCAGATTCAACAATCGTTGGCGATCCACCGCCCCAATGAATATGGGCGACCGGGCGACGATCCCCCAACACATCCGCAACCTGGTCAATTTCCTGATTAAGAATTTCAAGATAAGAAGCAACCGGCTGATACCGGTTTACAACTTTTGTCTGGCAGCCACAAAACCAGCACATGGTGTCGCAAAAAGGTACGTGCAGATAAAGCGAGAGCGCTTGCGCCGAAGGGATTTGCTGCAACCAATCAGCATAAACCGCCCCGTCCACAGCCGCATTAAAATGCGGCGCGGTCGGATAGCTGGTATAGCGCGGCACCATGCCGTCGTGCCTGAGAAGAATTTCGTCGTTGATCATAATGCCGCAACATACCGTCAGAGACCGCCAAAGCAAAGAACCCGTTCCACCTTGCGCCGATTTGTCGCAAGACCAGTGGTTCAAACGTTAAATAGTGCCTGGCACTAATTAACTCTAATTAACTCTTATTAGTGCAAAGACATCGTCATTGCCGGACTTGGCGCAAACCTGCCTCAGGTTTGGGCGATTATGAAAATGCGCCGGAACGGGAACAGGGTTTTGCCGTTGGCCATAACAGGATAGGCCTCGGCGATGCGGTCGCTGTAGGCTTGCAGGAAGCCGGCGCGCTCGTCTTCGTCTTCCAGGGCTTCCAACAATGGCTGCAGGGCTGTTGTGCTGGTCCATTCAACAACGGGGTTTTCCCCATCGAGGATTTGCAGATATTCGGCTTCCCAGATATCGACCTTCCAGCTGCAGGTGGACAATATTTGATAGTATTTTTCTGGCGTGGCGACAGGGCCAGGGCGCAAAACCAGTTCCAGTTTTTCATACCAGGGACCATCTTTGGCGGCTTCGATCATGCAAACATGTGAGGGCGCTGAATGGTTGCGTGGCATTTGCACGGCCAACACACCCTGGGGTCCAAGTTGCCCGATCAGATCGGGTAACAGGGTTTGATGGCTATCACACCAGTGCAGAGCGGCGTTCGAGAAGATCAGATCAGGTGCTATTTCAGGCTGCCAGGTATTGATATCGGCTTCGACCCAGGTGACGTCGAGCCCCTCGGCAAAAGCCCTGGTCAACATTTCCGGGGAATTATCAACGCCTGTGATGCTTGATCGGGGCCAATATTCGCTGAGAAGTCGGGTAACGTTCCCCGCCCCGCAGCCAAGGTCGACGATATGACCGGGTGCACTGAGCGGAATCCGGCTCATTAAATCAAGCGCCGGACGGACGCGTTGTCCACCAAAGTGCAAATATCGATCAGGATCCCAAGTCACGTGCCAGTTGTCCCCAAACCAGAGCGTTTCCGAATCTACCGGAAACGCAGCGTTACCTCAAACTCAAGGTATGTGCTCAAAATCGAAGCTGAAGCGATTCCGGCAAGACCGGAACCCCCATAGTTTCGTGTATTCTACAGAGTATTAACCACCTGCGGTCAACTTTTCAAAGGTGGTTGCGTGCCTTTTATTGGCCCCAGGGGCATTTTGACATCCTCATCTTCATCCACAGGCGCCTTTTCTGCCTTCAGGGGTGGTGAAATTCCGGTCTTCATTTCCGGTTTAGTCATTTTTCCTGCCGTATCCGAAACTTCCAACGGCGTTGAGCGACGCACAATGGTTGGTCGGGTATCCGCCGGCTTACGCTTTGAATTCAGCAATTCATTATTGCCCGAAATCCCCGTGAAGCGGGGTGACGAGACCTGCAGTTTTTCATCCGGGGACCGACCTTCAATTTTTGCAAAGGGGTCTTTGGCACGATAACAATCAATAACACCCAGCGTGCGATAACAATGCAAAGGCTCTTCTACGATGGTGACGTCCGGTTCCGGGTCCTCGCAGGGGGCTTCACCCCGGAAGATTTTGGCCACTGAACAGGTGTCGCCGTTCATGCTGGTCATGGCATTGTCGACCACGGCCACAGCGGCCGCACTGCAGCCGCCAAGGGCAAACAACATCCCGATCATCAATATGTGCAGCGGCGCTTTCAATTTAGTGCTCCAAAGTCCAGAACCCGCAATTCGTCAGTCTGACGAATGCATTTACCACCTATAAATCATTGAATCTATTGAAAAACCGTAAACGACAAAGCGTTTCCGAACTTAACGGAAACGCCGCGTTACATTAAACACGAGGGTTGCGCCAAAAAGCGAAGCAGAAGCGATACTATTTAAACCGGAATCGCCCCCGGTATTCTGATCAGGCTTTTGGCAAATGCAGCCGGAAATGCGTGCCCTCGTTTCCTGTGCTCACCAGGTCCAGCGCACCTCCGTGCGACTGGGCAATGTCATTGGCGATTGCCAGGCCCAAGCCACTGCCGCCCGCCTTGACGCTGCCGGCAAAGGCCTTGAACAATTTGGCTTTTGCTTCATCGGGAATGCCGGACCCATTATCGATAAAATCGATTGCCACTCCATTATTATCCCGGCTGGCTGAAATACTGACTTTGCCAGGTGAACCTTTGCCAGGTGAACCTTTGTCAGGTGAACCTTTGTCAGGTGAACCTTTGTCAGGTGGCCCTCCGACAAGTGAATCTTTGTCAAATGAACCGGCTTTAACATCGCTGGTGACTAATTTCAGCTGGACGGCCTGCACCGCGTTACGGGACAAATTGAGAATGGCGCGAAACAATTCGTCGCGGTCGGCGTTTATTTCAAATCCTGGCGCAATGTCGTTTGACCAGGCAATTGTGTCGTTCAGGGGCAAACCCAATGAGCCGCCAAGATCATCGGCCAGCTCACTGAGATCAAAATCCATCAAGCGCAAGGGTGCATCCTTGGCACGTACAAACCGCAAAGTGTGGCTACATAAATCCACGGCTCTGTCGATAGCGCTGATTAATGTTGGTGTGACCTTGCGTACGGCGGGGTCAGAACTTTGCGCGATGCTGTCCGAGATCAATTGCGCTGTTGCCAGAATGTTGCGCAAGTCGTGACTCATTTTACTGACGGCTGTCCCCAGTTGCGCCAGACGTTCCTGCTGTTTCAGGGAATCCTGAATTTCGTTCTGCATTTGCGCCAACTCACGCCGGGCAATGCCAATTTCATCTCGCCTTGAAGTCACGGCAATAATATTATCCGTGTCCTGCGGGTTTTCCCGAAAAGCCACCATGCCCGCCGTCAGTCGGCGCATGGGCCGGACCATCATCCAATGCAGGCTGAGAAACACCAATGCCCCCGTGATCAGGGAAATGACCACAGACAGTGTCAGGATACGCACGGAATAGTCCGACATGGCCGCGACCATGGGGCCCTCGTCTATGACCACTTCAATCGTCGAGTCAGGTCGCGCCATAGACCCGCCGACCACTCTGATCAGTCGTGGTTCATCTGATGACCTGTCACTAAAGAGGGCGCCAAAAGCGTTCGTTATCAGATGTAAGGGAGACGTATCGCGCACATCAAAGCTGGCACGAATTTCACTGGGCATGTAATCGCCCAACAACAATTTCCGGGTCTCCAGTCCCTTGCGAACAACCAGTTTGGCACCGGCATGACCCAACAAATCACGGGCCAGTTCTTCGCTGACCATATTGTCGGGTGTGGCTTCCAGGGCTAGCGAGGCCAGTTCCCCCGCCGACAGCTTTTCCTGCATATAGACCTGGCGAAACCGCGAAATGGACGGCACATAGATCAGGATTTCTGCCACCATGATGAAGCAGATCGTCAGCAACAACAGCCGTGCAGACAAGCTGCTACGCTTTCTCAGGCGAAAAATCTGGTTACTCATATCTGATTACTCATGGGGGCTATTCTAAAGCCCTTTGAAAAAATAGTGAAACCGGCAAGCCCTGCTCAATTCGCGACGACCAGGCGGTAGTCCGGAGTTGGGTTCAAAGGGCAGGAATAAACATATTCTCCCGGTTTCAAGGTGACTTCGTAATCCTGGGTTTTGCCCGTCACCAGTCCGCCACCAGAGACACTGGTTTTGGTCGCCAGATGCATCGGGTTCTTCCAGTTATAGCCCTTTTCGCGGACCCAGAAGCCCAGCTCATAGGGCACATTCTTGTTTGTCACCCGGAAGATATATTTGCCAGGCGCTACCCTGATCACCTTCGAGGCCGCCAGGCGTTTTGCGCCGGTTGATTTGTTGATGCCCTCGCAATCACTGAAGGCAGTCGTTTTGAACATGTGGTCCGTACCATTTTCAGATTCAAGAAACTGGCAACCTGTTTGGGTCAGTTCGATGACAGTGGCGGCGTTAGCAGCCGTAGCTGCCGATAAAATAATTGCCAGGCTGAGGCTGGCTAAAAGATTGTGTCGCCCAAACGGAATAAATTTCGTCATATAAATCCTCATAAAATGATGGCTTATGTTTGCTGAAACCTGCCTCGTCAGTCGGCATCCGTCCAGTAAAAATGGCTCACGCTTCGGTGAAGTTTGCCTAACCAAATATTTTCAGAAAACGCACGATCTTGCGGGTGCGTTCACTGAACAGGCTTTTGGTATAATAACTACCCGCGGCGCGTTTGCTGGCTTCGCCCCTTGTCGGGTAAGGCGCAATGACGCCCGCCATGGCGCCGATTTTCATCTTGTTTTGAATGGCCAATGTCCAGGGCTGGATCAGATCGCCGGCATTTTTGCCAACAATACCTGCGCCCAGAATGCGGCCTTTTTTCGTGGTGATGACCTTGACCAGGCCGTCTTCATCGCGTTCGGCGCGGGCCCGGTCATTTTCTGAAAAGGGCCAGCGCAAGATGAGGATTTCACCGTGAATGGCGCGGGCCTCGGCTTCTTTCAGACCAACATTGGCCAGTTCCGGTTCCGTATAGGTTACCCAGGGAGCGGCATCGGTCACCCCTTTCGCGGGCAAGCGGAACAGGGCACTGCGCAAGACAATCCCGGCTTCGAACCCTGCCATATGGGTAAATTGCAGACCGCCCGTGACATCGCCAATAGCATAAATCTTTCGATTGGCGGTGCGCAGGCGCTGGTCGACTTCGATGCCCTTCGGGCCTGACTTCACACCTGCAGCCTCCAGTCCGAGGCCGTCAATGTTTGCTTTGCGCCCGGCGGCCAGCAACAAGTGACTGCCTTCTATACGTAGCTGTTCACCATTGCATTCGGCCAGCACGGCAACGCCGTCGCCTGCGGCCTCAACCCCTGTTACGCGTGTGTTTTGATGTAGATCGATACCATCTCGCCGCAGGCAATCTGTGACGACGTGCGCCAGTTCCGGATCATCTGCCCCCAAGGCCGTAAACATTTCGATCACCGATACGCGCGCGCCCAGATTGCGATGAGCCTGGGCCAGTTCCATGCCAATGGGACCGCCGCCGATTATGATCAGATGATCCGGCAGGGCGGTGTTGTCGAATATGGTTTCATTGGTGAACCAGGAAATCTGATCCAATCCGGGCACAGGCGGCACCAGAGGCGATGAACCCGTAGCAATCACAAACCGGCGGGCCTTGATGTGAACATCACCGGCGATGACTTCTGTGGCTGAAATAAATTTCGCAGCGGCCTGGATAACCTTGACCCCCAGGCCTTCGAAGCGCACCACAGAATCATGTGGGGCAATGCCGGTAATGACGTCCTTTACATGCGCCTGGACCCGGGCAAAATCCACGTCCACTCTAGCCTGGACCCCAAAACGGTCTGCCGCACGGGCCTCAGCTGCGGCCCGACCCGCCGCAATCAAGGCCTTGGAAGGTACACAGCCATAATTCAGACAGTCTCCGCCCATCAGGCCTTTTTCGATCAGGACGGTGTCAGATCCCATTTGACTGGCACCTGCTGCCACCACAAGCCCGGCGCTGCCGCCACCGATAACGCAGATATCAGTCTCAATATGTTCGGTCATAGTCGGAAAATACCTGCAAAATCATTCTTGATATATAAAGTAACCTAAAGTCTTTGGAGTCACGGACAAGTGCCCATAATGTGTGTTTTGAGGCGATACATACGCCATATAAGCCATGTATATGGCATATTGACGATGTACAAGGCGAATAACCAAAGCGTGAGCCGGACAGGGCTGTTTCGTGAGCAAGGGTGATTTGCTGCCTGCAAGGCTATTTCCGTCATGATTACGTTGACTTGGGCTATTTCAAGCCGTATACACCCAGCTGGATTTCCAGACAGAACAACGCCTGCGCGCTCCATTGGAGGAGCGCTGGTAATTGTTGCGGAGTAGAGCAAATGAAACGTACCTTTCAACCCAGTAACCTGGTTCGCGCACGGCGCCACGGATTTCGCAGTCGCATGGCGACTGTCGGTGGCCGCAAAGTGATTGCACGTCGTCGTGCCCGTGGGCGCAAGCGTCTTTCGGCCTAAGCTTACGATGCCGACCCGGGTCGGACGTCTCAGGCAGCGGTCGCAGTTTTTGCGGGTTGCTGCTGCCAGAAACAAATGGGTTACTCCGGGCCTGATCCTTCAGGCACGGACGCAGGCGCTGAACGGCGCCGATTTACGTTTAGCGCCCGATGACGCAGACTTGAGAGTCGGCTTCACGACCAGTAAAAAAGTTGGCAACGCCGTTGCCCGCAATCGTGCCCGGCGGCGGCTGAGGGCAGCTGTTCACGATCTTTTCGACCGCCATGCCAGATCCGGTATGGATTACGTCCTCATTGGTCGACGCAGCACGCTGGACCGTCCGTGGAACCGGCTGTTGCAGGATTTGCAACAGGCCATGGTCAAGCTGGATACCTGGTGTGACGAGACGCAGACAACGGTTCGGGCAAAAACAGGACAGGTCGGATGACCGGTAACCTCAAAACAACTGAATTTTCACGCGCCTCTAAACTGGCACTCATGGCGGCCTTGCCCGCCAAGGGACTTGTGCACGTCTATCGCCTGCTGATTTCACCGGTTCTACCTGCCTCCTGCCGTTATGCACCGACCTGTTCAGAATATGCCCTCGAAGCCCTGACGCATCACGGCATCCTGTCCGGCGGCTGGTACACGCTGAAACGGCTGGCACGCTGTCATCCCTGGGGCGGGTCCGGTTATGACCCTGTACCTGGTACAGATACAAAACACGATCACGACCACAAACACGATCTATCCTGTCAACATTAGACATTCATCATTTTCTTTTCCTGAGAGCGACGACAAAACCCATGTTGGAACAACGTAATCTAATTCTTGCGATCGCCTTATCCGTCGCGATCATTGTGGGTTTTGAAATGCTTAGCCCGGCACCACCGCCCGTCCCTGAACAGGTAGTGCAACAAACGACGGGCGCCCCTGCGACCGGTGGTGACGCCAGCAGTGTGCCGGTTGTCGGCAGCACAGGGCCTGGCAGCGTACCGATCGCAAACAATATTCCCACGCCAGGCGGCGCCCCTTCTGCCGGTGCCGTGGCCAACGCCGTTCGTGCCGACGTCATCGCCAAAGGCCCGCGCATCACCTTCGACAACAGCCGCATTCACGGTAGTATCTCATTGGTTGGTGGCCGTATTGATGATCTGACTCTGACGGATTATCGCGAAACTGTTGACCCCACCAGCCCGCAAATCGTTTTGCTGTCGCCCGCCGGTACCGCCAAACCTTATTACGCTGATTTCGGCTGGACGACCGGGCCTGGTGTAAAGATAAACACACCAACCCCCCAGACCCTGTGGAAAAGCAACAAGCGTACGCTGGAAGCTGGCTCAACGGCGACATTAAGCTGGAACAACGGCGAGGGCCTGACTTTCAAACGCCTGATTGCCCTGGACGAAGACTTCATCTTTACAGTGACGGACATCGTGGAAAACCAGACGGGCGAAGCCATATCGCTTTACCCTTACAGCCTGGTCTCGCGTACGGGCCTGCCGGAAACCACAGGCTTTTATATTCTGCATGAAGGTGCCTTGGGTGTTTTCGACGAGACTTTGAAAGAAGTTGATTACGAGGACATGCAGGAAGAACAGAAAATTCCTGTTGCCAGTACCGGCGGCTGGATTGGCATTACCGACAAATACTGGCTAGCGGCCCTGATCCCCGATCAAAAAGCAAAGATTAACGCCAACTTCGGCCATTCGATTTCCAATGGCCAGGAAAAATTCCAGATCGATTACCTGCACGGTGTGCATACTGTTGAGGCCAAATCTTCGACCCAGGTCATCAATCACCTGTTCGCCGGAGCCAAGGAAGTTCACGTCCTGGATTCCTATGAAGTAAAATACGGCGTTAAACGCTTTGATCTGGCGGTCGACTTCGGCTGGTTCTATTTCCTGACAAAACCCTTTTTCTATGCCATCGACTGGTTTTACAAATTGCTGGGCAACTTTGGCCTCGCCATTTTGGCCCTGACGGTTTGCGTGCGTATCGTCTTCTATCCGCTGGCCAACAAATCCTTCAAGGCCATGGGTGCCATGAAGCGGCTACAGCCGGAAATGACCAAACTGCGTGAACGTCATGGCGATGACCGGGCCAAGTTGAACCAGGAAATGATGGCCCTGTACAAAAAAGAAAAAGCCAATCCTATGGCAGGCTGTTTGCCTATTGCCTTGCAGATTCCGGTGTTTTTCTCGCTGTATAAAGTGCTGTTTGTTTCTATCGAAATGCGCCACGCCCCTTTCTATGGCTGGATCAGCGATCTGTCGGCCGCGGATCCGACAAGCCTTGTGAACCTCTTTGGCCTGATCCCCTGGACCCCGCCTGAATTTATTCCGGCATTGGGTGTCTGGCCGATCATCATGGGTATCACGATGTTCTTGCAGCAAAAACTGAACCCGCAACCAGCGGATCCAATGCAAGCAAAAATCTTTATGTTCCTGCCCTTTGTCTTCACCTTCATGCTGTCAACCTTCCCGGCTGGTCTGGTGATTTACTGGTCTTGGAACAACGCCCTGAGCATGGCCCAGCAGTGGATCATCATGAAGCGCGCTGGCGTCAAACCCGGTGGCAAAGCTGGTGGCAACGCCGTCAGCAAATAGACTGCTGATCGAACAGGGTAAACCCATGTCAGATGACACAAGCCTGCCGCCGATAGATCCGGATTCGCCCTCACTTGATGCCGCAACCATCGAGCGCGGTCGGTTAATGTTTGCGGGCCCCTGCGATTTTATTCACGGGACCAACAAACTGGGTGATTTGCCCGACATGGCCCTGCCGGAAATTGCCTTCGCCGGCAGATCAAACGTGGGCAAGTCCAGCCTGGTCAACGCACTAACCGGTCGCAAAACCCTGGCCCGGACATCACAAACACCGGGCCGTACCCAACAGATCAATTTCTTTAATCTCTCGAAGGCTCTCTATCTGGTGGACCTGCCGGGTTATGGCTATGCCAAAGCATCAAAGACCTCCATCAAAAGTTGGACCCACCTGGTCGATACTTATCTGAAGGGCCGCGCCAGTCTGGCCCGGGTTTTTGTCTTGATTGATTCCCGACACGGCCTGAAAGACAAAGACCGTGAGGTCATGACCATGCTGGACGTCAACGCTGTGCCCTATCAGGTCGTACTGACCAAGATCGACAAGACACCGGGTGCGGAACTTAAAAAACGGCTGGCCGAGACCTATGTCGAATTGCGCAAACACGTGGCGGCCCATCCGGAAATCATTGCCACCAGTTCGGATAAAGCCATCGGCATCGAAGCCTTGCGCGCCCATATATCAACCCTGGCCGACACCACGCATTTTTAGGCCCGGCTCTGACTTGATCCGGCCTTCGCGAAATGCGCTCTGGCCCTGGCCTTTTTAATCCAGTACAAATTCAGCATGATGTCACAAGCAAACGATCAAAAGACTCCCGAGCAATGGTTGCACACGGCCCAGACCCTGTCCGAGGCCCTGCCCTATATGCGTCAATTTGCCGGGCAAACCTTTGTCATTAAATATGGCGGCCATGCCATGGGTGATGCAGAACTGGCGGAACGCTTTGCCAGTGATATCGTCTTAATCAAACATGTCGGCATTAATCCGGTGATCGTTCATGGCGGTGGGCCACAAATCGGCAAGATGCTGGATCGCCTTGCGATCAAAAGCGAATTTATCGACGGCCTGCGGGTCACAGATCAGACCACCGTCGAAATTGTCGAGATGGTGCTGTCGGGATCGATTAACAAACAGATCGTCACGGCCATCAACGGGGCCGGCGGCACAGCCATGGGCCTGTCGGGCAAAGACGGTCGCCTGATCGAGGCGGAAAAGCTGCATCGAACCAAAAAGGATCCGGACTCGAACATTGAAAAAGTTCTGGATCTCGGTTTTGTGGGTGAACCGAAAAAGATTAATCCGCATGTTCTGAATGTATTGGAACAATCTGATGTCATTCCGGTTATCGCCCCCATTGGCGTGGGCGAAAACGGCGAAACCTATAACATTAATGCCGACACTGCCGCCGGTGCCGTAGCCGCGGCCATCGGGGCCAGCAAGCTGATCATGATGACCGACATCGCCGGAATTTTGGACAGTGATGACCAACTAATGCCGGAAATCACGGCGGACACGGCCCGTGACATGATTGCCGACGGCACTATTCACGGCGGCATGATCCCCAAGATCGAAACCTGCCTGAACGCCATCGACCATGGCACGCGCTCCGCCACCATTCTGGACGGCCGCATCCCCCACGTTCTGCTGCTGGAAATTTTCACAGCCCACGGCGTCGGCACGATGATCGCGGGGCCGGAGGTTTAAGTTTTTGAATTGGAGGAGGGCATCAGCCATACGCTCTCAGTCATCCCGCACTTGATGCGGGATCCCTGCGGCTGTCAAATTGAAATGCATTGAAATATGCGACAAAAGCGTAGACCTCGCATCAAGTGCGGGGTGACGGAGTGTGGTGGGAGATAGTCGTTCCGAAATGGAAATGGCGTCAATTCAACAACTATTGTTGCGATGCAGCCCAGTCCTCAGTCCGCAAAGAAATCCAGATACCAGGACATTTCGTCTTCGGTGAGGGGGTAATCAACACCGTCCCGGGCGTTGATATGTTCCGAGGGTGGGACTTTGGCGACGATTTTTTGCACGTCCATGGCGGTACGCATGGATAAACCCGAGGCCCAAACCAGGGCTGTAATCGTCTTACCGCTTTTTGATTCGATAATTTTGTGGCCGATGTGCGGCGGGACCTCGGCCTTGATGGCCATGGCCCGCACGAGCAATTCATATTCCCGTTTCTTGATCAGTTTGGCGACTTCTGCATCCGTCAGACCACCAGCCTCAACAAGCTCCTTTGCCTTGTCCTGTAGAATTTCTTCATCATCCGTTACATCGTGTTTTTCAATGCCATCCTTGACGGCGGCGCGGACTTCTTTTTCGGTTTCTTTGTCCAGATCATGTGTTTCAGCAAGAATGTCCAACAAGGACAGACTGACAAAACCGGCAATATGGCGCATGGCGCCTTGTGACAGCAAAGGCCGGTTTACCAGCGGTAAATGCCAGCCTTTTTTGTCGGCGGCCTGATCGACAATCTGGTCCAGGGTTTCCTCACGGATTTGGGCGTTTTTGTTGGCCAGAAGCTGTTCAACAGCAGGGATATCCCTCGCTGCGACAATCGCATCCGAGACATCCGGACTGATGACAGCGCGTTTTGAAATGGCACTTATGGCCCCGGAAGTTGACCCTGTCTGTATGATTTCCATCAGGTCATCATCACTGAGCAAGGGCGAATATTCCAGAATGGGGGCGGCAACAATCAGTTCCACATCCTTCGCCAACTGGTCGATAATATTTTGCGGTATATTATCAGCTCGTTTGATTTCTTCGGCGACGATCTGGCGCACCCTTGTGAGATTGTCATTGGCCAGGGTTTCCAGAACCTGAAAGGTCAATTCCTGAAGTTTTTCAGATTCGGTCTCGGATATGTTCGGGACCAGACGACCAATTTTTAATGCCAGATCACAACGCACTTCGTCGTTATCATCCGTTGACAAGATAACGTCGGCCTGGCGCGGTGTATTTTTGTTGGTGGCAACCTTGCGCCGCACAGTGGGCGACTCGTCTTCCGCCAGAAAATAAAGAACTTCCGGTTTTACGTCCTTGCGTTTCGCCAGTTCCTTGCGCTCCGCATGGCTGGTACTGGTCGCCAGGCCCTTTGATTCTTCGTAAGTGACCTCCTTTTTATTGGCGACCTTTTTGCCTTTTCCAAATAAATTACCGAACATTACGTACCCCTCACAATATTTCCGCCGGGCAACATTACAGCATACCCGCCTTTGCCTGAATGTTTAACATCATACATCGCCCCGTCCGCCCGGGCGATTAATTCGGTCATGGTTTCTTCTGACCTGGGGTCACTCACCGCGATCCCGACCGAAATTCCCAGCGGATTTTCATCGTCTGCGGACCAGGACTTGAGCTGTTCGGCATCCGCCATCAACAGGCGGGCTTTGGTCATGGCCCCGTCTTCATCTGTGTCTTCTGTCCACAAGGCAAATTCATCACCACCCAGGCGCGCCGAGAGATCGCCGATGCGACTGCCGCCTTTCAGAATATCAGACAACAAGATCAAGACTTCGTCTCCGGCTGAATGCCCCTTAACGTCATTGACCATTTTGAAGTTGTCCAGATCAACATAAACAAGCGCACCAGACCGGCCAGTTCTGCGATGGTGCGCCAATCTGTCACCCATGTCGTCATAAAAGGCACGGCGATTAAACAGACCGGTCAGTTCATCGATGCGGGACAAGCGTTCCAGTTTTTCATGAATTGAAATTTGTTCAACAGCAATGCCAACGCGCGCTGCAACACCAGCCAACAAAGCCATAGCATCTTCGCTCCAGTCTTCCTGGTCAACACCCCTGGCAATGGCGATGGCACCATTGACCTCGCCCCGATAGCGACAGGCAGCCGTCAATATCTGGTGCATGCCCACCTGGCGTTCAACAACCCCACGCGGGTCACCATGCAACATGACCTCGGAAACAGAATCAGATGCTTCTTTTGGAATGGGTGAAGACGTACCGCCATGTTCTGCCGCATTCGTAAAGCCATTTTGCGTATCCCCACGCATCACCCAGCAATGGCGGGCCTCTACGGCGGCAGCGATGGCCTCGGCAGCGGTAGCCAGCATGCGGCCAGGCTCAACTTCATTTCGGATGGCGTCGACAATGGTGTTCAACAATTCGTTGCGATTACGCTCTCGCTGTAAATCCTGATCGCGCTGACGGGTATCAGTCATATCCCTGGCAACCCCACGGGCCCCCAACCATTCACCCGTTTCAGAATGAACCGGCACTGATGAAATCAGCAAACAAGCCGCCGAACCATCGGCTGCCCTGAGCCAGACTTCGGCATCGACCAGCGGCACTTCGCTATCGAAAGGGAAAGGCAGACTTTTGTCATGCTTGTGATGCATCAAATTTCGCGGCGGGTTACCGTTCAGCTTGTGAGCCGAAAAGCCAAGCACACCCCGTTCAGAGACAAATTTAAAGTTGCCGTTTTTGTCCGTCTCCCAAGCGAAGTCAGCAGAACAGGTCACGAGGTCCTTGAACAACTGACGTGAGGTCAAAAGAGCGTTGATGAAGTTTCGCTCCATCGTGGTTTCACGAGACAGCACCACAACAAAGGATGTTCCGGCATCATTTTTCATGGGCAGGAAAACGACTTCGATGGAGCCACCACCGCTGATTTCCGGCAAATCCAGTTTTTCCGAGACGGCCTTGTTACCACCAATAACATCGGCCAGCAAACCGCGTATTTCTGGCGCGCCACCAGCGGAGAAAAGAGCCGCCAGGAGTTGGCCTTTTTGATTTTGCGCCGCCAGCTTGCCTCGCCGGTCCAGCATTACCGCAGGGCCTTCAAACCCAAGTAACAGACTTTCCGGTGACAGCGACAGCATGTCGGGCCACTCGACACCTTCATTCAAAGAGGCAGCAGGCGCGTTCGTAACGTCAGCAGAACCGGCCTCTGAACCTTCTTCAGTTATCCCTTTCAGGACCATGGGTGTATCCTGACCCGCCATCATCGCCACCCTGTATTACGCCAGGAAAGCATGGTCAGGATGCCTCCCTGTGTTGAGTAGCTGTGGTGCTGACACCAGGTTTGCCAAACAGATAGCCCTGGCCGTACCGCACGCCGATTTCCTGCAGGAAGCTTGCTGTTTCTTCATCTTCAATGAATTCAGCAACGGTGCTGATATTGATGTCCGTGCATAATGTGGCCATGGATTTCAAAAATGCCTTGCCGTTTTTTGTGGTCAATGCTTCCTGAACATAAATGCCGTCGATCTTGACGTAATCGACTTCCAGTGCCCGCAAATACTGATAGGCCGCAGCACCTGAGCCAAAATCATCCAGACAAACATGGTGACCAAGTTCACGTATTCCCTGAATGATATTGTTCGTTGTTTCCAGATCTTCAATCTTTGATGATTCGGTCAACTCGAAAATCAACTCCTCGCGTATGCTTGGGCAGTGTTTCAAATAGTCATGTAATTCATCGACAAACATCGGGCTTTCGATGGAACGACCCGAAATATTAACCGCGACACTGAGAATTTGACCCTCTTGTCGGGCCTTCATGATTTTCGTCGCAACCTTGCGGGTCATGGCAATATCAAAATCGCCGATCACACCGACTTCTTCGGCAAAGGTAATAAAGGCAAAGGGCGATGCTTCCGGGCCACTGACCCTTAGTCGGGCAAGACCCTCATAGTGGTGCACAAATCGCGTCGACAGCTCGACAATGGGCTGGAACAGCGCATCAAAATCACCGGCATTAATCGTTTTTTTGAAGGCAATGATTTTTTCCTGGGTTTCATCCATCATGGTTTTATAACCTGCGGTCAGGTCACCGATGGTGAAATCGCCTTTGCTTTCCGAAAACTTGTTGAGGGTATAAATCAGCGCCTTGGCATTTTCTTCTTCGGACATGGTGGCGTCCAGATCGACCGTCGCCGCCCCCACTTCCATGCCTTCGCCATCCGGGTCAGCTTCTTTTGTCTTGTCCTCAATGCTTTTTTCCAGGGCCGCAACATCCAGACCTGGTTCGTGCACAATACCAAACTTGCCGTCGTCAATGCGCCCCGCAGAGGCGCCGTTTACAGAGTTTGCCTGTAAATGCGCTGAAATATCGTGCAGCAAATCGTCGCCCGCTTCGCCCAGTTTCTCCTTGAGCTTCTCGATGCCCTCCATATCGATCAGGGTCATGTTGTAGTTCATGCCCGCTGCCTTGCCCGCTTTCAGGGCTTCGTTGGCGACGTCGGAAAAAGCATCCTTGTTCAACAATCCGGTTTCAGGGTCCAGGGCAGACTCGTCCGGCGCTTGCGCCATCGAAACCAGGCGTTGAGCAGCCATGGCCAGAAAAGTATGACCCTTGTGTGTCGGCAAGGAGGTGCCAAAAACCGCCACCCGCAGAGGTTCGGCATTTTGCTTCAACACCCGCATGTTGACCGGCCCAAAGCGGCCTTGGCGCTTGGCCGTCGCCAGGGATGCCTCAACCAGCAAGCGGTCTTCCTGCACAATCATCGATAGAAAGGAAAGGTCGATCAGTTTTTCAGGGCCAACGCCCGCCAGCCATTGGGTTGCACCAACGGCGTAGACAACCTTGTTATCTTGATCGAGTTCCAGAAAGGCATCCGCCGCCGAAAAGGCAAATGCGACAAACCGGTCTCGATCTGAACGCAGGTTATCTTCAACACCCATTTATGCGGGTCTCCATTTGTAGTCCGGGCCCCAACGGACCGTTCATGACCAGAATAGCAGAAAACACTGCCGCCGAAACACCTTAGGCGCATGAGGGGTACTCATTTTACATTCTTCCATGTTCGCTGTGTCAGCGATACCGAACTTATCGAAATCGCCTCGATTCATATCTTCTATGCATTGCAACTGGTTGCAGGCATCAGGTGTTTCAATCAAGATTGAAAAACGCTGGTTTTTCTCGTTATCTTGCCCTGACACTCATCTGGACCACATACATTCCTATGGAAAATCAAAAAAAGTCACAATCCCCTCCAGTTTCAAGCACTGAAAGCCTGGAACTGGACCATATTAACGTATGGCTGTTTGATCTTGATAACACCTTGTATCCGGCCCACTGCAATTTATTTGCCCAGATTGACCGGCGTATTAATGAATATGTGGCACAATTTCTGGACCTCAACCTGGAAAACGCCCGGGTTCAGCAAAAACTTTATTTTAAAGAACATGGCACAACCTTGCGCGGGCTGATGCTGGAGCACAATGTCGATCCGCATCATTACATGGATTACGTGCATGACATCGATCTGGCCCCGGTGGATCCGTCACCCGATCTGAGTGCGGTTTTGCATCAATTGCCGGGGCGCAAGCTAATTTTCACCAATGGATCGACCAAACATGCGGAAAATGTCACAGGGAAGCTGGGTATCGAGCATCATTTCGAGGCTATATTCGACATCGCCGCCAGTGACTTTTTGCCCAAACCGGACACCCTTCCCTATCAAAAACTGATGCTGGAACACGATTTTGACGCAGTTGAAACCATCTTTTTTGATGACATGGACCGAAATCTTGAGCCTGCTGCCGCCTTGGGCATGACAACGGTTTGGGTGCCGGGCCATGCCGACTGGTCGGGCGACGGCGAAGGAGATCATGTGCATCACATCGCCGAGGATGTCACAGCCTTCCTTCAGGCCGCTGTGGCGGGCCTCAAAACAGCCTGACAAATCGGGGTAAATACCTTCATTTCCAATTGTGACCATGCTAGACAAGCGCCAACAAACACATTTGAACTATTCTCATTTCTCACTTCTTAACTCTCCGCGCTCCGGGCGCGATCACTCGCAAGGAAACAAAATGCAAGCCGCTGAACTGCAAACCACCATCGACGCCGCCTGGGAAGACCGCGACAACGTCAATCTGCAAACAACTGGCGCTGTGCGCGATGCCGTTCAGGCCGCCCTGAATGCCCTCGACAATGGCAGCATGCGCGTTGCCGAGAAAAATGGTAGCGACTGGGTCGTTAATCAGTGGCTGAAAAAAGCAGTGCTGTTGTCTTTCCGTCTCAACGACATGGAAACTATTCCCGGTGGCCCTGGCAGCAATGCCCCCTGGTTTGACAAGGTGCCATCCAAGTTTGAAGGCTGGGATGATGCCCGCTTCCGCGAAGCCGGTTTCCGCGCCGTCCCCAATTGCATCGTGCGCCACTCTGCCTATGTCGCACCGGGCGCTATTTTGATGCCGTCCTTTGTTAATCTGGGTGCCTATGTGGACAGTGGCACCATGGTTGATACCTGGGTCACCATTGGCTCATGCGCACAAATTGGCAAAAACTGTCATATTTCCGGCGGCGTCGGTATTGGTGGCGTGCTCGAGCCTTTGCAGGCTGGTCCCGTCATCATTGAAGATAACTGCTTCATCGGTGCCCGTTCCGAAGTTGCCGAAGGTGTCGTGGTTGAAACCGGTGCTGTTCTGTCCATGGGCGTCTTTATCGGTGCTTCCACCAAGATCATTGACCGTGCCACCGGCGAGATTTTCATCGGCCGTGTGCCGGCCTATTCGGTCGTCGTGCCCGGCAGCCTGCCCGGCAAGAACCTGCCCGACGGCAGCCCTGGTCCCAGCCTTTATTGCGCTGTCATCGTCAAGCGCGTGGACGAGCAGACCCGTTCCAAGACATCTGTCAACGAACTGCTGCGCGACTAAAGATTGATCTGATATGTCCGTGATTGATGCCATCGCCCTTTCCCGTGATCTGATCCGCTGCCCCAGCGTCACCCCCCTGGACGCCGGCGCGCTGGATGTCTTGCGTAGCGCCCTGGAAAGTGTTGGCTTTGTCTGTCATGACATGACCTTCTCTGACGACGATACACCGGACGTGCGCAATTTGTATGCGCGTCTCGGCACGGCAAGCCCGAACTTCTGTTTTGCCGGCCACACCGATGTGGTGCCGGTGGGCGATGAAGCCGCCTGGACAGTTGATCCGTTTGGTGCGGAAATTATCGACGGCGTCCTGTTTGGTCGCGGTTCCAGCGACATGAAATGCGCTGTGGCAGCCTTTGCCTCGGCAGCGTCAAGGGTGACCGCAAACGGTGATTTCGGTGGATCGATCAGTCTTCTGATTACCGGCGACGAAGAAGGCCCGGCCATCAACGGTACCAAAAAGGTGCTGAGCTGGATGGCGGAACAAGGCGAGAGCATCGATGTCTGCCTGGTGGGCGAGCCCACAAACCCTGCCAAACTGGGTGAGATGATCAAGATCGGGCGACGGGGGTCTTTGTCCGGCTGGCTAACGGTCAACGGCGCGCAAGGCCACACCGCCTATCCACACCTGGCCGACAACCCGATCCCGCGTCTGATCCAGATGCTGCGTCATCTGACCGAAAATGAACTGGACCAGGGCAACGATCATTTCCAGGCCTCGACCATTGCCATGACCACCATCGATGTGGGCAATCCGGCAACCAACATTATCCCGGCCCAGGCCAAAGCCACGTTCAATATTCGTTTCAACGACACCCACACCTGCGCCACTCTGGAAAAATGGTTGCGCGCCGGCTTTGATGCGGTGAGCGAAAATTATGATTTGAAGTTGCATTGTTCGGGCGAATCTTTTTTGACGCCGCCCGGCCAGTTGTCTGACCTGATTACCGAAGCCGTGCAAAACCACATGGGCCTGACACCAGAGCTCAGCACCACAGGCGGCACATCAGATGCCCGTTTCATCAAGAATTTTTGCCCGGTGGCCGAATTTGGCCTGGTGGGCCAGACCATGCACAAGGTTGATGAACGGGTTCGTGTTGAAGATGTTGAGACGCTAACCAATATCTATGCCAGCGTCCTGGAAAACTACTTCTCTCAAGCCTGACAATAGAAAGAGCGTATGCCCGCCTGGACCGAAATCAGCTCTTCTCTTTATGGCGTCTGGCGGTTGGCACGTCGTGACCCCGGCGGCATGAACTATCTGAACCTGTCGGTGGACGGGTTCTGGCGTTCCTTTTTTGCGGCCGTTCTGGCGGCCCCCACTTATCTCCTGATCTTGTTGGTGCAGCGCGCCAGTTCAGAAAAAGAGATGACCTGGCTGCCGGAATTATTCAGCTATGCCCTGGGCTGGATTATCTGGCCCCTTGTGGCATTGGGGGTCCTGCGTCTGATGGGTCTCGGCAACAACTTCATTCCCTATATCATTGCCTACAACTGGGCCAATGTGCTGCACATCAATTTTTTGCTGCCCATCGCCATCGTCGCCCATGGCGGTGTCATGCCCGATGGCATCGCCGTCCTGCTCAGCCTGATCGCGACCCTGGCCGTGTTGATATATATGTGGTGGGTGGCAAAGGTGGCCTTGGGTGCCACAACCGCCATTGCCATCGGCATTGTAGTGCTTGACGTCTTGATGGGCTTTATGCTGTCGCGCGGAACCGAAGCCTTATTCGCTTAAAGCTTCGTAAGAAACACTTTCCAGATAAAGCCCGCGCGAGGGTGCCGTTGGCCCACAGGCCTGGCGATCAGCAGCAAGCAGCGCCTCGGCGATGCGTATCTCCGGCCACTTGCCGGTGCCAACCATCTTCAGACTGCCGACCATCGCTCGCACCTGATTGTGCAAAAAAGATCGCGCGCTCACATGTATCCGAATATTCACACCATCGCGAAGTACCGAAATACTGCTCAATGACTTGACCGGGGATCTGGCCTGGCAGGCTGTGGCGCGAAAGGTCGTAAAATCGTGCTTGCCGACAAACTGTTGCGCCGCCCGGTGCATAGCGTCCGTATCCAGATCCGGCCGCACGTGCCAGGCCATCCCGGCTTCAAATGTCAGCGGGATATAGCGATTGATGATGCGATAAACATAGCTGCGCCCCGTGGCCGAAAAGCGGGCATCGAATTCCTCGTCGACCTCTTCAGCCTCCAGGATCACAATAGGGCTTTTTTTCAGATGATAATTCAGGGCGTCGCGCACGGTGCTGGCGTCGGTATCTTTTTGCAAATCCACATGGCCGACCTGGCCCAGGGCATGCACCCCGGTATCGGTCCGTCCGGCCCCAAAGACGCGCGGCGTTTCGCCACAAAATGCGGTGACGGCTTTTTCAATTGTTTGCTGAATGGACGGTCCATTGTCTTGCTTTTGCCAGCCCACATAGGGCGAGCCGTCATATTCAATGGTGAGTTTGAAGCGTGCCATGTGACGAAGTATTCAACTGGCTCAACGCGCCAGTTCAGCCCCGACGGGAATGGAAAATCCGCGCAGCAAGTCTTCCGCCGACATGGTCTTGCGACCGCCACGTTGCACCAGATCAAGCCGCAAAGCGCCATCGCCACAGGCAATGGTCAGGGGATGGCCGAGTACCTTGCCCACTGTTCCGCTTTGATCAGCAGGTGTGCAGCCCAAAACCTTGATGCGTTCCCCGGCGTAAGAAAACCAGGCCCCCGGAAAAGGGGCCAGGCCGCGAATATGGCAATCCAGTTCCGCGGCGGTGCGCGACCAGTTTATTTCTGCTTCGGCTTTGTCGATCTTGCTGGCATAGGTCACGCCTTCTTCCGGCTGCGGCGTTACGGTCATCGATCCGTCCTGCACCTGAGCCAGGGCCGTCACCATGAGACTGGCACCCACGACCGCCAGGTCATCATGCAAACTGCCAGCGGTCGACTGCGGCGTGATCGCCAGGCTGTCGGATAATATAACATCACCGGTATCCAGGCCCACATCCATCTGCATGATGCAAACGCCGGTCTCAGAATCACCCGCCATGATGGCGCGTTGAATGGGTGCGGCCCCGCGCCAGCGTGGCAACAAGGAAGCATGCACGTTGAAGCAGCCATGATCCGGCGCATCCAAAACGGCTTTTGGCAGGATCAAACCATAGGCCACGACAACTGCTGCATCTGCGCCAATATCCGCAAAGCGCTGTTGTTCGGCGTTATCCTTCAAGGAAACGGGATGACGAACCTCGATGCCTTTTTCCGTCGCATAGACTTGCACAGGGGATGGGCGGTCGGCCTTGCCACGCCCGGCAGGCCGTGGTGGCTGACAATAGACACAAGCAACCTCATGCCCGGCATCCAGCAAAGCATTGAGAGTAGATACCGAAAAATCCGGCGTGCCCATAAAGACAAGTTTCATGTGATTATGAACCTCATGGCTTATCGTACCGGTTCGGCCTGGCGCTTGAGTTTCTTCAGCTTGCGCAGGATCATGTTGCGTCGCATGGAAGAAATGTGATCAACAAACAGAATGCCATCCAGGTGATCCAGTTCGTGCTGAACGCAGGTCGACAGAATACCCGCCGCATGAAGTTCTTGTTCCACCCCGTCGCGATCCAGATAGGTCACGCGAACCTCATCCGGGCGCACAACCTCGGCATAATGTTCCGGCAAGGACAAACAGCCTTCTTCATGCACGCGATCATCATTTGACGTCCAGGTAATCTCCGGATTGATCAAAAAAACCGGATTGCCCTGTTCGCCCTTGTCGTCGACCACGTCAATCACAACGATGCGCTTGTTGATGCCAACCTGAATGGCGGCCAGACCAATGCCCACGGCGTCATACATGGACGCCAGCATATCGTCGAGCAAAGACCGGATGCTGTCATCGACAACAGCAACTGGTTCTGAAATCACCTTCAGACGGGGGTCCGGGGCAACAATGATCGGCAAAACAGCCATAGGAAACACGCACTCACGAGTTGGAAAGTCAGAATTAAGGGAATATCCGTTTAGGTAAGGTGGTTCGACCTCAAGGTCAAGCCAGGAGTGACCTTAACGGCGGCTTGCGCGCAGGTTATAGTCCGGTGCACGACGGCCAGGCAGGTCATTTTTCGGGGAAACACAGAAATCATGGATATCAGCTTGATCGTCATCGCAGCCATTGCCGCGATTTCAACTATTGGACTGATCGTTCTGCAGCTGCGGGCTGCGCGGATTGCCACTGAACTGAACAGCAAAACATCTGAAATAACAGACCTGGTAGCCCAACATGCCGCTGAAGTTGTCGATATTCGCGAATCTGTCGTCCAGGCCAAGACCCGTCTTGAAGGCACACAACAAATCATTCAGGCCCTGAATGCGACCATCACAGGTCTGGAATCAGAAAAAACCGAGCTGGAACAAACCAAAACCCAGGCTGAAAAACGCGAAGCCCTCGCCTTGCAAAAGGTCGAGGAGACCGAAAGCCGCATGGCAGACTGGGAGGCCGCAAAGCAGCAAAACATAGAGGCTGCCAAGGCCGCCACCCTGGAATCTGCCAATATCCTGTCGTCCAAATTGCTTGCCGACCACAAGCGCGAGGCAGAAGAAGTCAAAAAAACCAGCGAGGAGGAAGTCGAAAAAACGTCGGAGAAACTGCAAAAAGAATTTACCGAAGTCGTCAAGTCGGTGGCCAGCCTGAACGATCAGGTCAGCAAAAACCAGGATACACTTGGCACGGTCTGGAATGCCCTGACCAATCCGGCAGGTGTTGGTTATTATTCTGAAATCAGCCTGGAAAATACGTTGAAATCTTTCGGTCTACAGCCGGACCTTGATTTCCACATGCGCCGTAAAATGGCTGAAAGCGAAACTGGCGGCAAACTGATCCCCGATGCCGTGGTCTTTTTGCCCGGCGACAGTTTGCTGGTGATCGACAGCAAGGCATCAAAATTTTTTCTGGAACTGGCCGATGCGGTTGATGCGGAAGGTGAAGAACAAGCCTATCAAAATCTCGCGAACAGCATGCGCCAACATCTGCGTGGCCTGGCCGGCAAGGATTATCAGACGGCCATCAAACGGGATTACAAACAAAGTGGTCGTGGCGATGAAGTTGCCCGCATCCTCAGCATCATGTATTTGCCCAACGAAGCAGCCCTGGAAAAGCTGAGCCATGCCGACGCCGATTTTTCACAAAAGGCCGCCGACGCCAACATTATACCAGCTGGCCCGGTCAGCCTGTCTGCCATCATCGGCTTTGCCTCAGCCGAAATTGATCTGGGTCGCCAGGCGGCAAACCAGGAAAAAATTGTTTCCGCTGTCCAGTCCCTGCTGGAGGCGTTTGAAGTAGCCATGCGGGCGGCCGAAAAAACCGGCAACAGCATTAAGGCCGCGGCAGAGAATTACAAAAAAATGGCAGGCTCCATCAACAGCCGCCTGCTGCCCCGGGCACAATCTTTGGTCAAACTGGGTGTTAAACCATCCAGCAACAAGGACCTGCCACGCGCCCTGAAAAGCTGGCAAGTGGTGGCTTCAGATGCACCGGACGTCATTGAAGGTGAAGCCAAAGACATCAGCGATGCCGACCGCATTGAGGATCAAAGCGAAGATTGAATTTGTCGCAACGATATCCATAATACCGTCATGCGCGGGCTCGACCCGCGTACCCATGTCTTGATCACCAGCGTCTCAAGCAGACTTGGATACCTGTCAGCCCGAAGGGAGGGTGTCGAGCACGGGCATGACGAGGTTTGAAGCAATAGCGTCAGACACCCCGGACGTTAATAAGGGTGATGCGAATGAACCTGAATGTCGAAAATCATCGATCTCAGCGCCGACCAAATAACCGTTCGATATCTGACAGTTTCAATTCCACGTAAGTCGGGCGACCGTGGTTGCACTGGCCGGAATTGGGTGTGGCCTCCATCTGACGCAGCAGGCTGTTCATTTCCGGGCCGGTGAGACGCCGCCCGGCACGCACGCTGCCATGGCAGGCCATGGTTGAGCACACCTCGGCCAGCTGATCTTCCAGAATGGCGGCCTGATCCAGCTCCTTCAGATCATCGACCAGGTCGCGCAATAATCCTTTGCTGTCAACTTCGCCCAGCAAGGCAGGTGTTTCCCGTACAACAACGGCACCGGGGCCAAATGCTTCGACCGCCAGACCCAATTCGCTCAATTCTGCCGACCGGGACAACAGCAAAGCCACTTCGTCTTCCGGCAGTTCCACAACATCGGGCAACAACAGACGCTGGGTGGCCACGCCATCGGTCAGCAAGGCCTCCTTCATGCGCTCATAGACCAGGCGTTCATGGGCCGCATGTTGATCGACAATTACAATCCCATCAGCGGTTTGGCTGACGATGTAGGTGCTGTGCACCTGACCCCGTGCGGCCCCCAAAGGATAAGCGTCATCATCCAGGGGCTGTTCTTCGACTGACCCGGCTTCCGTGCGGCCAGATGGGGCATTAAATGCATCCCGTTCGAACGGTGCCTGGGCGTTGTAGGACGCCTCGGCCAGCTGGCCCTGAACCGGGCGCGGCGCATAGCCATAAGCCCCACCTCCGCGATGTAGACCGCTGGTTGGGACACCTGTGCCATCACCCGGTCGGGCGGCACCAAGGGCGGCAAATCCACCGGTGGATGAAGCCCGGTGACCGGCTTCGGCCAGAGCATGTTTAATCCCGGAGACGATCAGGCCCCGTATCAAACCACTGTCACGAAAACGCACTTCGGCCTTGGCGGGGTGCACATTGATATCAACCGCACTGGCGTCAATTTCAAGAAAAAGGGCGACCAGGGGGTGGCGATCACGGGCCAATAAGTCCTGGTAGGCACCGCGTACAGCCCCGATGATCAACCGATCCCGCACCGGTCGGCCATTGACGAACAGGAACTGCATTTGAGCATTGCCACGATTATAGGTTGGCAGGCCGGCATAACCGGTCAGTGTTACACCTTCCCGTACCGCATTGATGGCCACGGCATTATCGGAAAAGTCCTTGCCCATGACCTGCCCCAGACGCACAAGGCGGGCTTCGAACAAATCGCCCTGGGTGGCGGCGGCATAATTCAGAATCGTGCGGTCGCCATCGCCAAAACTGAAGGCCACGCCAGGATGGGCCATGGCGAGGCGTTTGATGGTGTCGCCTGCGTGCGACAGTTCCGTGCGATCCGTCTTCAGAAATTTCAGGCGGGCTGGTGTGGCATAAAACAGATCCCGAATTTCGATGCGGGTGCCGCCAGCCAGAGCGGCGGGTTTGACGTCGCTGACAGCACCGCCGGTGACACTGATCTGCCAGGCATCATCTGCCCATGTGCTATCTGGCATGGCCGCCCGACTGGTGACCTGCATACGACTGACTGAACCAATTGACGGCAGCGCTTCGCCGCGAAACCCCAGGGTCTTGATATGCACAAGATCGTCATCGGCCAGTTTAGAGGTCGCATGGCGTTCGATGGCCAGTTGCAATTCTTCCGGTGTCATGCCGGAACCATCGTCACTGACCCGGATCAGCTGCCGCCCGCCTTCCGCCAGCACAATATCGATACGGCTGGACCCGGCATCAATGGAGTTTTCGACCAGCTCCTTGACGGCTGAGGCTGGTCGCTCAATAACTTCACCGGCGGCGATCTGGTTGACAAGGGCTTCTGGCAGAAGGCGAATGGTCAAAACAAACCCCGATTAATCCTGCAACAGCTGGCGGGCCAGGATTTTGCCTTCTTCAACGGCAGGCTGGTCAACCGCATTCACCCCCAGCAAGCGCGCCGCGATATGGGTTTCCAGCATGAAATGCATGAACAAGGCACCTATGGTTTCTTCGTTCAGCGTCTCAACTTCGATCAACCGAATGGGCCGTCCATTCCGCGCCAGGGTTTCGCCGGTCGCTTGATACAAGGCCCCTGAGACATCGCCCATGGCTTTGCCGCCGAGAAAATCAAAGCCCGCCAGGGTCGCCAGTTCCGGCGTCACTTTGGGCCCTGATCCGGTGGTGTTCATGCCGATCAGGGTAAACATCTTGTCTGCCGGACCATCCAGAAACAGTTGCAGCTGACTGTGCTGATCCACGGGTCCATTGGCCTGAACCGGCGTCGTGCCCTGACCATTTTTCCCCAGGCTTTCGGCCCAGAGCTGGCAATACCAGGCGGCAAAGGATTTCAGCTGATTGCCATAGGGCATCATCACACTGGTGGAGATATTATTATGCCTGGAAAGCCCCACAGCGATGGCAGCCCCGATAACGGGTGCGGCTGTCGCCGGGCGGCCCAGGGTTTCTTCCAGCACACGGGCAGCCCCTTTGCGTACCAGGCTTGCGTCCTGCCCGGCTGCCATGGCCGGGATCAGTCCCACAAGAGAGAGCACAGAAAAGCGCCCGCCCACGTCCACAGGGTGATCCAGCACCCGAATATTAAATTGCGCGGCAATGCGGCGCAGGGGATTGTCGCCAGGCTCGGTGATCAGGATAAAATGATATTGCAGGTTCTTTTCGCCCATGGTTTCGCGCACGGCTTGAAGAGCCGTCAGAAACTGCGTCAATGTCTCAACCGTACTGCCCGATTTTGAGACCACCAAAAAAGCCGTCCGACCGCGATTGGACTGGGTCAACAAACGATTGAAGCTGTAGCCGTCCAGGTTATCCATATAATCCAGGGTCAGCCCATCAGGCGTACGATACCACTCACCATCGACCAGTGTCGTCAGGGCCTGCCCGCCCAATGACGACCCACCGGTGCCCAACACAACAAGCCGGTCAAAATTTTCCCGGAGATGTTCTGCCACATCTTCCATCTCCGCCAGATCGTCATCGGTATTGGCATCGGTATTGGCATCGGGATCAGACAGGGCCAGGGCCAGCGGTGCCAGGCCACCGGCTGCCAGCTCGGATTTCAGGTCGCTGGCTATAGCGCTCGCTTGGGCAAGCAATGGATCAAAAGCACTTTTTTCCAAGCCGCTTTCACCAATGGCGGCAGAAAAACAGTTTTCGATTTTATGGTTGTAGAGCATGCTGACGCCTAATCCCGTTCCCCAAGACACTGGGCCAGATACTACCAGATTTCCTTTGACGGAACCAACCTTAACCCGGCTGATAAGACAATGGTTTTTTAGCCATCAATCCCGGCAGGATCACCCACAATGACCCAGGTCATGGCTCCAGACCTAAGCAGCCGTCTGGCCACCCGACGCACATCCTCAACGGTTACAGCATTGATAAATCCCGGTCGCTGATCGATATAGCCCATGCCCAGATCGCTGATCCGGATGGCCACCAACATGCGGGCAATCTTGGCGTTGGAATCCAGGCGCAAGGGGAAGGAGCCGTTCAGAAACACCTTGGCCTTGACCAATTCTTCATCCGTTATGCCCTGTTCCGCCAGTTTGCTGATTTCGGCTTTAACCACATCAAGGGATTCGACCACACGTTCATTGGCTGTGCCCAGCCCGCCCAGATAAATGGCGGAATGTTCGTAAGGATATAGATAACTATAAACCGAATAGGCCAGGCCACGTTTTTCCCGCACCTCCTGATAAAGCCGGGAGGTAAAACCACCCCCGCCGAGCACGTAGTTCATCACATAGGCGGCATAATAATCCGGATCATCCCGCATAATGCCAGGCATGCCAAACATCACCACGCTTTGTGGATTTGGTTTACGGATAACAATTGTCGATCCCGCCGAAGATGGCATGATTTTGCTGACTTCCGGGGTGACCTGAGCCTTTGGCAGGGCAGCAAGAGCAATATCCAGCAAGCGGCCAATTTCTGCTTGATCCACGTCGCCCACAGCCCCGATGAGGATGCCGTCCAGGCGGAAGTTCGCATCCACCCAGGCCTTCAGGTCGGCGGGTGTGATGCGGGCAATGCTTTGCTTGGTGCCAAGGGAGGGCCGACCATAGGGATGATCGCCGTAGGTTTTTTTGAACCAGGCCTTGGCGGCGATGGCATTGGCATCTTCCGCCTGGCCGATCAGTCGGGTCTGTATTTGTCGCCGGATGCGCTCTACCGCCTTTTGATCAAAGCGTGGCGACTGCAGGGCCAGACCCAATAGGCGAAAGGCTTCGTCGCGGTTTTTGCTCAGGGTTTTCAGGCTGACCCGGAAGGTGTCCTTGCTGGAACCGAAAGACATGGATATGGCCAGTTCTTCCAACCGGGTCTGAAAGGCCAGTGCGTTCAAATCGCCCGCGCCCTCGTCCAGTGTCGATGAAACCATATTGGCCAGACCGCCCAAGCCGTCTGGTTCATGCACTGAGCCGCGCGGGAAGGATATTTCCACCGACAGAATCGGAATTGATTTTTCCTGGACATACCAGACATCGAGACCGGCGGGGGTCCTCATCTCCGAAATGTCGGTCGCAAAAGCTGGGCCCGAGAAAAAAGCCAGGGCAACAAACAGCGATGATACAAGTTGAATTTTTTTCATACGCTTAGCTTTTCTTTTCGGGCAATAACAATCCGGTGACAGAGCGCCGGAGATCAAGGACCTCTTTCGCCGCATCCTGAACCTGTTGACGGGTCACAGCTTCTACCCGTTGCGGCCAGGTCTCGACCCCCTCAACGGTTTGGCCAATGACCAGGGCGCGGCCAAAAATGCGAGCCTTGCGGGTGACGCTGTCGCGAGCATAAGTGGCCAGGGCCAGCATGCCCGCCTTAGCCCGGTTTAGCTCAGCTTCCGACACACCGCCCGAAATGATTTTTTCGATCTCGGCGTCCATGGATTTTTCTACTGTCGCCAGGTCACCACCTGCCACAGGTCGGGCATAAAGGCCAAACCGGGCAGGTCCAACGGAATCGCCACTAAACCAGGAACCGGCAGAGGTGGCAATTTTTTGTTCGACAACCAGCGCCTGATACATGCGGCTGGTGGTGCCACCGCCGAGGATTTGCGCCAACAGATCAAGCGGTTCGGCGAGGTGCTTTTTTGCATCGAACGATCCAGGTGCCAGATAGCTGCGACGCCACGAGGGCTGTTGCACCCGCTGATCGCGCAGTTCCACCCGGCGCGGGCTGAGCTGTGGCGGCTCCTGTGGCCAATTGCGCAAGGTGACGTCGCCGCGCGGAATGACCCCGTAATATTTATTCGCCAGTTTTTTAACATCCGCCGTCAAAACATCCCCGGCAATGACAAGGATGGCATTGTTTGGGGCATAATATTGCCGGTAAAAAGCAAAGGCATCTTCGCGGTTCAACTGCTGGATTTCATGGGCCCAGCCGACCACGGGAATACGATAGGGTGTGGTCAGAAACTGTGCTGCCGCAGTTTGTTCACCGAGCAAGGCTGATGGTTTGTTTTCCGTGCGCGAGCGACGCTCCTCCATCACCACATTGCGCTCAGCCACAATGTCTTTTTCTGACAGGGTCAGGTTGGTCATGCGGTCTGCTTCCAGCTTCATGACCTGTTCAAGGTTGGCCGCCGCCAGGGTCTGGTAATAACCGGTAAAGTCATGTGAGGTAAATGCATTTTCACGCCCGCCACTGGCGGCCACCGTTTGTGAAAATGTATTGCCGGGGGCATTCGTCGTGCCCTTGAACATCAGGTGTTCGAGGAAATGTGCAATGCCGGATTTTCCAACAGGCTCGTCCGCCGCGCCGACCTTATACCAGACCATTTGGGTTACAACCGGTGCCCGATGATCCTCCAGGACCACGACCTGAAGACCGTTTTCCAGTTCAAACACTTCAGGATTAAACAATCCCGCCTGAACCGGGCTCGACGTCAAAACAGCAAATGACAGGACGGCAATTGTCTGGCCGATGCCGAAACAGACGGACTTCATAACAGATACCCCTGGGTATAAATGCATGTACAGAAAGATGAATTTATGAGCGGATTGCGGCGCATTCAAGGCACAAACAGGTCAAATCGCAGGAATGGGAACAGCTGTGATGGAAACCCCACTCACAAAAGCAGTTGTGCAATTAGAACAAATCGCCCAGCAGGGTTTGTTTTTTGCGACGAATGACCGGGGCCTGGGTGGTGCTTGCGGGCTTGCCTTCAGCCGTCGCCTTTTTAAGGCGGGCCGATTCCTTGCCTGCATTCAACGTCACATCGCCAACGGCCTTGTCGTCAGTGCCCCGCCAGAACATCAACCGGTCTGAAAAGCTTTTGCCCTTGTCAGCCACGGAAGTTGTTTCATGTCGGATCAAGCTGCGTACATTGGCCTGACTGGGATCAGCCCCTGCATTATCCAGCAAGGCCAGCTCACCCGTACTTTTAGGCACGGAGGGGCGCTTGTTGCCCAGCAGAATATTCTGGCCCGCAGCAGCAGCACCGGCAGCTGTCTGGTTCGCATTTTTGCCAAAAACAGCACTGCGGGCTTCATCAACCGGCATTACGGCTGTTGGCCGCTGCGCACCGGGACGTGGCGGGCGTAATTTATAATCGGGCGGCAGAATCAGGGGTGCCTTTTTGACAACGGAAAATTCGTCCGGCGCATTTTTACCCAATCCCAGGGTATTTTTGACGCTTGAACAACCGCCAACGACAAGCGCCAGGCCCAGTCCGATGACGCAGGCCTGCAGGGTCTTGTCCGACAACAAATATCGCGTGTTTTTCAGCATCATTCTTATGTATCTCGTCCGCGCGAAGCAAACAAGCCATCCAGCACCAGAATCACGGCACCAACTACAATCGCCGCATCGGCTATATTAAAGGCTGGCCAGTGCCAGGCGTCAATGTGGACGTCAAAAAAATCGGCAACTTTGCCCCAGACCATGCGATCAATGACATTGCCAACGGCCCCGCCAATGACCAACCCAAGGCCGCCGGCGATAAACCGGGTTTCCGCCTTGACCAGCCAGCGCACCAGCACAACCACAATGCCCAGTGCCAGAGCTGACAGGATCCAGGGGGCCCAGACCGAGCCCGACTGGAACATGCCAAAACTAACGCCCGGGTTCCAGACCATCACCAAATTGAACACCGGCAACAGCTCAATCGGGCCACCGGCCTTTTCCAGCACACTCATCAGCCACCACTTGGATGCCTGATCAAGGGCCGTCGCAATGGCCGCAATCACAAGTCCGTAGCGCAGCATCAAGCGGCACCTGTCTCGTCATTCACCGCCAAAGGCGCAGCACCGGCATCACGGGAAACCACATCCTCACAACGATGGCACAAATCTTCATGGGCGCGATCTTCACCTGAACCCACTTCCGGCAAGATCATCCAGCAACGCTGACATTTTTCACCTGTCGCTGTATCCGGCACTACGGAAACACCAGCAACGTCTTCCAGCCGGAATGCCTCAGCCGGGCCCTCGCCGGTTGTTAATTTTACACCCGAGGTAATGGCAATTTCCGCCAGATCAACGCCGTCCAGCGCCGCCTGCTGGTCGGCTGTGACAAAAACTTCAGGCAAGGCCTGAAGACTGGAGCCAATGCGTTTTTCCCGGCGTTCAATTTCCAGGGCCCCGGTGATCACCCGGCGGACATCACGGATGGTTTTCCATTTGGCGGCCAGGGCATCATCACGCCAGTTGCCAGGCACTTCCGGGAACAGGGTCAGATGGACGCTGCCGGTTTCCTCCGGATAACGGTTCAGCCAGACTTCTTCCATGGAGAATGACAGGATCGGCGACAACCAGGCCGTCATGCAGCGGAAAACTTCGTCCAGTACGGTGCGGGCCGAGCGACGGCGCACACTGTCGATGCCATCGCAATAAAGCACGTCTTTACGGATATCGAAGTAGAAAGCCGACAGTTCAACCGTGCAGAAATTATGCAGCGAGACATAAAGTGCATGGAATTCATAATCGTTGCAGCCCTTGCGCACGATTTCATCCAGCTCGCTCAATCGATGCAGAACCCAGCGATCCAGTTCCGGCATTTCGCTGACCTCAATGCGCTCGGCATCGTCAAAATGATTGAGGTTACCCAGCATAAAACGGAAGGTATTGCGCAGACGGCGATAAGCATCAACCTGGCCCTTGATGATTTCATCACCAATGCGCAGGTCTTCGGAATAATCGGACGCCACTACCCACAAACGCAGGATATCGGCACCAAATTGTTTGATGACCTTTTCAGGTTCGACAGTGTTGCCCATGGATTTGGACATCTTGTAGCCCTTGCCATCCATCAGGAAGCCGTGGGTCAGCACCGCATCATAAGGTGCGCGACCACGGGTACCGCTTGATTCCAGCAGGGATGAATGGAACCAACCGCGATGCTGGTCCGACCCTTCCAGATAAAGCGAGGCCGGCCATTGCAGGTCGTCACGTTGTTCCAGCAAAAAGGCATGAGTGGAGCCTGAATCAAACCAGACATCGAGGATATCCTCAACCATGTCATAGTCATCAGCGTTATAGTCTTCACCAAGGAACGCTTGCGCCGGTGTTGAGAACCAGGCATCAGCACCCCCGGCCGCAACCGCATCGGCAACGCGTGTGTTCACAGCGTCATCCCGCAACGGCTCGCCGGTTTCCTTGTTCACAAAGACCGTGATCGGCACACCCCAGGCGCGTTGACGGGACACCAGCCAATCGGGCCGGCTGGCAATCATACCGCGCAAGCGCTTTTCGCCCGATGCCGGGACAAAGCGCGTCGCATCAATGGCGGCCAGGGCCTTGTCGCGCAGGCCCGTCGTGGTCATGGAAATGAACCACTGTGGCGCGTTGCGGAAGATCAGCGGTGCTTTTGAACGCCAGGAATGCGGATAGGAATGCACGATCTTGCCACGGGCCAACAGGGCGTTGGCGTCGATCAGGGCTTCGCAGACCGGATCGTGCGCCTTGTAGACATGTTGTCCGGCAAACTTCGGCACATGATCATAATAAGTCCCGTCTTCTGAAACGGTTTGCGGTACTTCGATTCCAAATTCCATGCCAAGGTCAAAATCCTCAGCGCCATGGCCAGGGGCGATATGGACGATGCCCGTACCGGCCTCGGTGGTGACATAATCAGCTGGCAACATGCGCACGTCAAAATCATAGCCGTCTCCCCGCCAGGGATGGGCCAGGATGGTGTCGTCAAAGGCGGAGGTATCCACATCGGCAATGGCCACCAGTTCGCTGATCCCGGCATCGGTTGCCACCTGGTCAGCAAGGTCTGCGGCGAGCACGAGTTTGTCACCGACCAACGCCAGGCTATCTTCGGCAACGGCCTTTACTTCATAGACCTTGTAGACAAAATCACGACCAAAGGCCGTGGCGCGGTTGCCCGGCATGGTCCACGGTGTTGTGGTCCAGATGACGACACTGGCGCCTTCCAGTTCAGGCGCACCGGCCTTCACGACCGGGAACTTCACCCAGATCGTGTGTGAGGTGTGATCGTGATATTCGATTTCAGCTTCCGCCAGGGAGGTCTTTTCCACAACCGACCACATCACGGCTTTGGAGCCTTTGTAGAGGCTGCCATCCATCAGGAATTTTTGCAGCTCGCGCACAATTTGGGCTTCCGCCGGAAAAGCCATTGTGGTGTAGGGCTTCTTCCAGTCGCCGATAACGCCCAGACGCTTGAATTCCTCGCGCTGGATATCGATCCAGTGATCGGCAAAATCGCGGCATTCCTTGCGGAATTCAGCGATAGGCACCTCGTCCTTGTTTTTACCGGCGTCGCGATATTTCTTTTCGATCTGCCATTCAATGGGCAGACCATGACAATCCCAGCCCGGCACATAGTTGGCGTCGCGCCCCATCATTTGCTGGGAACGATTGATCACATCTTTCAGAATCTTGTTCAGGGCGTGGCCCATATGCAAGTGACCGTTGGCGTAGGGCGGGCCATCATGCAGGATGAACTTTTCACGGCCCTTGGCGTCTTCACGCTGCCTTTGATAAAGATCCATATCCTCCCAGCGGGCGAGGATTTCCGGTTCTTTCCTGGGTAAGCCTGCCTTCATGGGGAAAGAGGTTTTGGGCAAGAAGATCGTCGATTTGTAGTCGACTTTGTTTTCGTCGGATGGATTAGACGCGGACATGATGGTTACAGCCTGTTTGTTTTAGAGTTCCGGCGCGGACAACCCTCATGGATTATGCAGCGACGGAAAATAGGTTTTTAGCGGAACGGGACGAAATAATTAGCGGAGCGGAACAGTGGGGGGAAAATCAGTGTTCCCAGCCCTTTGGGTAAATCCGCAAAGGCCTGTCTGTCCCTGGTGATTGTCGCTGCCATGTCAGGCGCAACAACCAAAAATCCCGACCCCTTTACAGGGCCGGGCCGATAATTCGAAACGGCAAGTCTTTTAATGCATACATGGCGGGGGTTGTAACAAGCCTGAGCCCTGCTGTCGAGTTTCTTTCGGGACTCTGTCCTGCGCTGTATATGGGTTTTGTGATCCAGTCAGTCCTGAAACAGGTCAGCAGCACGATCATCAGCCGACAAAATTTCCCGGGCCCTGAGGCTGTCTTTGGCGATTTGTGCGGTCAAAGCCTCCAGGCCATCAAATTTTTGCTCTGGTCGAATGAAGTCAACGATGGAAACGCGAAGATGAGCCCCGTATAAATCTCCTTCAAAATCAAGCAGATGGACTTCCAGAAGCTCCTGTTCGCCATCCCGGATCGTTGGTCGTCGACCCAGATTGGCCACGCCGTCGCGCCACTCAAGGGTTTGCTTGCCTTGGCCGTGGTCTTCTGCGCCATCTGCCAGAACGGCGACCCGAACAGCATAAACACCAAAAGCCGGGCGAATATATTCGTCCAGCGCCAAATTGGCCGTGGGAAAGCCGATTTGGCGGCCACGTTTGTCGCCGTGCTGGACCCTGGCGTCAATTTCCCACCAGTGGCCTAATTGCTGCGCCGCTTCAACCGGGCGGCCTTCCTGCAAATGTTTGCGGATTGTGGACGAGGAATAAATATCACCTTTGGCGTCTTCGGGCTGACGCAAGGCTGGCTCAGGCTGGCGCAAGGCCGGCACTTGAGTAAAGCCGAAACCGGCTTCGCCTGCTGTGCGTCGCAGTAGCCCGGCATCCCCGCCCCGTCCTTTGCCAAACACAAAATCATAACCAGTGATGACATGTTTTGCCTTCAGGCCATCCAACAAAACATCCTGAATGAATTCTTCAGCAGTCTTGGCAGCAAATTCCTTGTCAAAATGCAGGGCCAGAAACAAATCGACATTCAGGTTCGCCAACTGAATAGCCTTGGCGCGAAAGGGCGTCAGACGAAAAGGGGGCTGATCGGGCTGAAACAGAACCCGGGGATGGGGCTCGAAACTGAGCACGGCCAATGGCACACCGCCAGCCCGGGCAAATTGTCCAGCTTCGCCGATCACAGCACGGTGCCCGCGATGGACCCCATCGAAGTTCCCGATGGCAACAACCCCGCCTTGTAGCTCAAGGGGGATATCCTGATAGTGGCGAAAAACCCGCATCATCTGATCCAAATCCGTCTCTAACCGCGGGTTGGGACCATAATCTGCGCCTCACCATCTATAACGACAGTATCGCCGACAAAACATTGCGTCTTGAACAGGGCTCGCTTTTTCTCCGGAATTAATTCAGTGATTTCCGCTTTGGCGATTACCGTGTCGCCGACCTTGACCGGTGCCTTGAAACGCAGATTTTGGGACATATAGATGCAACCAGGCCCTGGCAATTTTGTGCCAAAGATTGTCGAAATAAAACCGGCGGACAACATGCCATGGGCAATACATTCGCCAAAGGGCGTCTCGGCCGCAAATTCACGATTGAGATGCAAGGGGTTTGTATCGCCGGAAACGCCCGCATAGAGCAAAATATCGGCTTCCGTCACTGTTTTGCCGTATGAAGATGTCATGCCGACTGACAGGTCTTCAAAAAAATATCCTGCAAGATCGTTTTCAGCCAGTTTGTTCATTTGTTTTTTCCTTGTCGACTTGTCGGATACGCGGTTGTTTCGCGATCATTTGATATAATACCGGTGATGTAATACCGGAAATGCCCCGGCTATTGAATAACGTTGCGCCGGAGTCCACAATACGCGCCTACAATATGTTTGCGTTATTTCATAATTCTGTCAGGTCGTTCTATTGCTCTGGGGCGGCGCAATATAACCAACTGCCAAACAGGCAGCAACAGTTGGAATAAAAGCTTTGCTGGTGTGAGAAGTAAAGACGCGCTAACAAGGGCTACTTTTTTTGAATCTGACGCGGTTACCCAGTTTTGTATGAAGATTATTAGCCAGGATATTATTTGTGCCAGCGCCGTTAAAAAACATTGAATCCCTTTCAACCAAGATAGCCGATCTGGTTGATATGTTGCGATCAGACAGACACAGCCGCCTTGGAATTACCGAAGTTGCCGCTGTCACTGAAGTGTTGGTTTCAACTGCCGGGCGATATTTTTCATCGTTGGATACGGCGCTTTATCAGGAATTCAATAACCTGTCCCAACATCTGGCGGACATGCACGATGAAATCGCCAAGGTTCAGGTCGACAAGATCAAGGGCGAAAAACTGCCCAGCGCCGGTGAGGAACTGGACGCCATTGTGAAGTCCACGGAAGAAGCCACCAATACGATTATGGAGGCTGCCGAAGCCATCATGGACGGCGACCCGTCAGACCCTGATGCCTACAAGGCCCTGGCTGATGATGCCTGCATGAAGATTTTTGAGGCCTGTTCCTTTCAGGACATCACGGGTCAGCGCATTACAAAGGTTGTGACCACCCTTAGCTATATTGAGGAACGCATCAGTCAATTCGTCAATATTGCCGGTGACGTTGACCCAACACCTGACGATGAAGAAGCGCCAACCGGTGATGCGGCCTTGCTGGCTGGTCCGCAACTGGCCGGACAAGGTGTCAGCCAGTCTGATGTTGATGCCATGATGAACGGTGAAGCAGCGGCCCCCGAACCAGCGCCAGCTGCACCAGAACCCGCGCCTGTACCGGAAGCAGCACCTACGCCTGAACCTGAAGCGGCACCTGCTCCCGTACCAGAAGCTGCGCCTGCGCCAGTCGCGGCAGCACCTGCGCCAGACCCCACACCAGCTCCCACCCCAGAGCCCGCCCCAGTGGCAGTAGCTGCCGCAGTGGCAGTGGCAGTGGCAGCGCCTGAACCTGCACCCGCCGCCGCAGCCCCCGAGCCTGCATCGGCACCAGCTGCGGCAAGCGAGCCCCAGAGCCAGGACGATATTGATTCCATGTTTGATGCGCCGCCTGCTGCGGCACCTGAACCCGCTCCTGCCCCGGCACCCGAGCCAGCACCTCCGCCTCCACCGCCAGCTGCGGCACCCGAACCCGCTCCTGCCGCGGCACCCGAACCTGCGCCAGCCCCTCCTCCACCGCCTGCTGCTGCGGCAGAGGAAGATTCAGGACCAGCCAGCCAGGCCGATATCGACGCACTTTTTGATTAACAAGGTCGTTGATTAACGAAGTGGTTGATTAACGAAGTGGTTGATTAATCTAATAATCGATTAACGTCCTGTGTAAGTCGGCGTGCGCTTTTCGACAAAAGCCGAAACAGCCTCGGCGTGATCATCCGTGTTGTGACAAACCCCCTGCCATACGGCGCATAGATCAAGGAAATCACCGATTTCCATGCGCTGGGCCTTTTTCATCAGACGTTTGGCATAGCGCAAGGCCTGTGGTGGTTTTGCCGCCATCTGACGGGCCATTTCCTGCGCCCGGGGCATCAGGTCTTCTTCGGATGTCACATCCAGCAATAGGCCAAGTTCCTTTGCCTCTGGTGCGTCAACAAGCCGACCGGTAAAGGTCATTTCAGCGGCCCGCTGATAGCCGATCAGGCGTTGCAGAAACCAGGCCCCGCCATCGCCAGGAATGATGCCCAGATTAACAAAGGTTTCGCCAAACAAGGCTTTTGTCGACCCCAACCGGATATCGCACATGCAAGCCAGGTCACAGCCGGCACCTATGGCCGCCCCATTGACCGCGGCAATAACCGGCACATCCAGATTGTGAATAACCAAAGGCAAGGCTTGAATGCCTTCGCGATAGCGTTGTTCCACGGTTTGCACATTGCCACTGAAGGCCCCGTCGGCCTCGCGGTTCTGCATTTCCTTGATATTACCGCCAGCAGAAAAGGCTTTTCCGGCGCCGGTGATGATTAACACGGAAACCTCAGGCGTTCTGTTTACCCAGTTCGCCGTATTGACGATGTCGTCGACCATACTTGTGCCCGTCAGGGCGTTGCGCACATCATCACGATTCAGGGTCAGCGTTGCCACACCCTTGTCAAATTCCAGCGTCGCGTCTTCTGTTTTAATAGGCGTAACCATGGGGATCAGTCTCTTTTCTAAAAAGTGCCGTGTTGGTCTAAAAAGTGCCGTGTTGGTCTAAAAAGTGCCGTGTTGGTCTATAAAGTGGCGTGTTGGTCTATAAGGTGCCGTTGATGGCGTAGCTCAAAAGGCGCACCACCTGTTCAGGGGTTTGGGCAACGGCCAGGGCCGCTGCATCGACTTCTTTCAGGGGATGGGTCAGGCCAGGATCATGCAAGGTAATGATCGGCGTATTCAGGGCCGCCGCATATCCGGCATCAAAGGCGGCGTTCCATTGGCGATATTTTTCACCAAAGCGCACCACGACAATATCAGACCGCTCGATCAAGGTACGGGTGCGAATAGCGTTCACCTTGGCCCCCTTGTGGTCCTTCCAGAAATCATCATTTTCAGGGCCCAGAATATCGACACCGGCATCATCACTGGTTCCATGATGGGTGACGGGGGACACCAGGGTCACCGGCAAACCGGCTTTTGCGACGCCTTCCTGGATGCGTTCGCGCCAGTCTGAATGAATTTCACCGGACAGGTAAACCGTCCATTCGTCCTGCAGGTCTGCTAATTCTGACATTTTGATTTCCCGAAAAAATTTTCTGATGTGATTGATATTGCTGGCACCGGAGCAATTTCAGAAAAAACAGGTTCACTGTTTTTGGCAAAAACTGCGCAATACCAATAAGCTGAGCGTTTTCAATAATTCAAGGATCATTGATAACGCTCAGGTATATCGTCATTTACGAAAATACACCACGCAAGTCGTTACACAACTCTGACCCGCCCGAACCACGGGCAGGAAATACATTCGAATGACGCCGTGATAGTCAGCATCCGTACCGTCCCCCAAGCCATAAGTAATTTCTTCTTTGCCTTCAGGGACATAAAGCGTGCCGAATAGTCTGTCCCAGATCGCAAAGGCCCAACCAATGTTGGTGTGAAAATGTTTTTCATCAGCGCTGTGATGAATTTGGTGCTGGGCGGGGCTGATAAAATATCGTGACCAGACGGGTCCAAAGGAAACCCAGACATGAGTATGGCGCAAGTTGCTGATCAGGTGATAAGCCGCAATGCCGCCATGCATACCCAGAACTTGCCAGGGTGTAATCGCGCCACCTGTTGCAATGATGGCACTCCCCCCCACAAGGCCCGTAAAAAAGCCTGGCACCGCCGACATCAACAGCAGATCCACCGGGTGCAATCGAAAGCTGGTCAAGGGTGTCAGGACTTCTGCTGAATGGTGAACTTTGTGGAATTCCCATAACACGGCATTTTTGTGCTGAACCCAGTGACCGATATAGCGACCAAAATCATAGGCGACAAAAACAGCCAGCGAAAAAGCCGTGACAATGATCCAATGAGCTTCGCCGCTGCCGGAGGGGGCATTGAACATATCCACCGTGGCACTGGAAACAATCGCAGACACGGCCAACAACGGCGCAAAAATAACGGGAAAAAACGCACCGTTTATCAGATAATACAAATAGTCCGCCCGGGCGGACGGATGCCACCACACAGCACGGGAAAAGTAAACTTTCAGAAAGTGCAGGGCACCCGGCGCAAACCGGGTGGCCAACAAGGCGATGGTCAGGGCGGACAATAAAAATGGCCAATGCAGCAGTGTGCCTTGATCCAGCGGCGCCCGAAGGGGCACCAGCAAAAGCGCCATCAGTTGCTTCAGGATCACAGGTAAGTTGTCAGCAAAATCCTGGAACACGGCGACCGGCCCTGGTTAACGCCGGATCAGTACCGGCCCAAAAAAACAGATATACAACAATCAGATATTTCAGTGACCAAAAACCTCTTTTGGCACGATGGTCATGCTGCCCTCTTCCTCGTCGGGCTTAAGCCAGTAGAGCCTGAGGGTGGATGTATTCTTGCGTTCAAAATACCAGACATTAACTGGATACCATCCCACTGTTTTGATCTCGACTTCCACGGGTTGGGAATACCGATCCGCATGCACATCCGGATCGTAAACAACTCTCGTGCCACCGATATCGACGGACAGGCCATCATTGGACTGGGCGGCGAAAGCATAAGTCCCGGCCTCATCAATACGGATAAAGCCAGTGATATGGGCCCCGACACCATCTTCCATGGAGCTTGTCAAAACCGTATCGATGCCAGAGCGATAATCCAGTGAATGCAGAGGCTCGCCTGGAAAGGCATCCTTGTATTTCGCCCAGTCCTGAATTTCCTCAACGGTTTTGAACAACCGAACATAGTAGCCGACCTTGAGGCCAGGCTTCAAAGAGGCCGGCTGAGGGCTTGCCACTACCGGGTTACCTTCGGCTGCGGCCCGATTATTTGGCAAACCAGCCACAAATCCAGCAAGCAAAGCAACAACAAAAGCCAGTGTTTTCACGGGCTTGCCAAATATTGAAGTGGGAACCAATGGCATAGAGACTGCTCCTTGTGACAGACAACTGATGAAAATCCAGGCTATGATACCTGTGACAGTCACAACGTCAATCAGGGAGAAAACCAGTGTTGAGCCGCTTCGCAATTATCTTGTTCGGCTTTTTGGCTATTGCCTCAGGCCAGGCCGCATACGCCGAGACAGAATTATCTGACCCCAAACCGGGTATGGACAATCCGCGAAAGATTGTTCTGGCCCTGAACACCAAAGACGAAGCAGCAGTGAATAACCTGCTGTTCAACGTCGTCAACATCCAAAAGTTCTATGGCCAGGAAAATGTCGAAATTGCCGTCGTGGGCTATGGGGCCGGGGTGCGCAATTTCCTGAAAACGGACTCAAAAGTTGCCGACCGTATCCAGAGCCTGAACCTGTATGATGTGCAGTTCATCGCCTGCGGCAACACCCTGGAAGCCATTGGCCGCAAAGGTGACGAATTGATTGATGGTGTCGATCTGGTTCAGGCAGGCTTGCCGGAAATCGTTGAACGACAACTCAGAGGCTGGATATACCTCAAACCCTGAAATCTGGTTTATTCAATATTATCAAGGACCAATCATGTCAAAATCGATTACAATTCTGGGCCGTGACAGCTCGGCGAATGTGCAAAAAGTTATGTGGTGCGCGGCTGAACTTGGCCTTGACGTCACCCGCGAAGACATCGGCGGTGCCTTTGGCGGCAACAAGACCGACGACTATCTGGCCATGAACCCCAACGGCAAAATTCCTGTCATGATCGATGGCGACCATATCATGTGGGAATCGAATGCAATCGTTCGATATCTTGTCGAACAAGACGAAAGCGGTGACTCTGAAGGTAATTCCTGGCAACCCACAACAGCGCAAGCCCGTGGCATTGCCGGGCAATGGATGGACTGGGCCCTGGGGGAGTTGCAGGCCCCCATGACGGTCATCTTCTGGACCTTGATCCGAACAGCCCCCGAAGATCGTGACCCGGATGCCCTGGCAGCCGCAATCACTGAGGGCGGGCGACTGCTTGTCATGCTGGACAATCACCTGGCAAATCGGAAATTTGTTGCGGGCGAGACCCCCAGCTGCGGTGATATTCCAATTGGCTGTTTCGTAAACCGTTGGTTTCAAATGGATATTGACCGCCCGGATCTAAAAAACCTGGCCCGTTGGTATGATAGCCTTTGTCAGCGCCCAGCCTACAAAGAACATGTCATGGTGCCTCTCACCTAACACCATTTCCCCTGTTGACCTGACGCCTGGTTCGCGAAATCATGTTTACTGGCTTAAGCAGAACCGGAACTGATTATGGATATCTCGGGCTGGGTTGATCATCATGCGGCATTTACGCCGGACAAGGTCGCCGTTCGTTTTGAAGACACGGATCACACGTCTACGGATTACACCTGGGCAGATTTCGCCAGGCGTGTGGCCCGGCTGTCGGCTGTGCTGCGCAATGAATTGTCGGTCAAGGCCGGCGACCGCATCGGCTACCTTGGATTAAATTCACCGGAACTGGTTGCCCTGTTTTTTGCCTGCGCCCGCATTGGGGCCATTACGGTCCCCTTGAACTGGCGATTAACCCTGCACGAACACCAGATCATGATCGCCGATTTTGAACCCAAAGTGTTGTTTGTTGAGCCGGACTATTACGACCATGCCATTCGTCTGGGCAAAAGCATTGGCAATGCCGAACTGGTTGGCATGAGTGACGTGCCCGCCGGCTGGTTCGCCTATCACAAACTGAAAACACATGTTGGCGATGGCCTGAAGGGACACCAGGGTGCCGGGCTCGATAGTCCGCTGCTGATTTGTTACACCTCAGGGGCTACGGGCGCGCCCAAAGGGGCTGTGCTGACGCAAAATGCCTTTTTCTACAATGCCATCAACAGCACCCACATGCATGAAATGTCGAGCCAGGACAGGATATTGACAAACCTGCCCATGTTTCACGTGGGCGGCCTGAACATCCTGACATTCCCGGCCCTGCACATAGGCGCAACTATCATCATGCACGCGGCTTTTGATGTCGAGGCAACCTTGTTGGCAATTGAAAAAGAGGCCATTACCCTGGCCGTCCTGGTGCCCGCCCAGATCGCCGCCATGATGGCCCACCCCAGATGGCTGACGACCGATTTCTCCAGCTTGCGTGTCGTTGACACCGGTTCGACCTTCGTGCCAGACAAATTGATCCTGGGGTTTCAGGAACGCGGCGTCGCTGTTGGCAACGTCTATGGCTGCACTGAAACCGCCCCCATTGCGACGGCCCTGACCCGGCACGACACCCACAAGACAGGGTCCGTCGGCAAGGCCGCCTTGCACTGCGAAATTCGCCTGGTCGATGAGGCTGGCAACGATGTGCCCGCGGGTACATCCGGTGAAATTCTGGTGCGCGGCCCCAACGTCATGACCGAATATTGGAACAAACCCGAACTGACCGCCGAGGTGCTGAAAGATGGCTGGTTCCATAGCGCCGACATGGCACACACTGATGATGAAGGCTTTCTCTATATTGATGATCGCAAGAAAGACATGATCATTTCTGGCGGCGAGAATATTTATCCGGCGGAACTGGAGAATGTGCTGGCCGAATATGACGCACTGACTGAGGCGGCCGTGGTCGGCCGACCCCACGATAAATGGGGCGAGGTGCCAATGGTTTTTGCCGTGGTTAAAGCAGGCATGACGGTGACACAAGCTGACATTCTGGCGCTGTTTGTGGATGTTTTGGCCCCCTACAAACACCCCAAGGCCGTTGAATTTATCGACGCCCTGCCCCGCAACGCCATGGGCAAGATATTAAAACATGAGCTGCGGGACATGATCGATAACACGATCGACGACCAGGCATCGACATGACGGATGCACACGACCCGGCGGAGGCGAAAGGCGAATTGCGCGACTATGCGCTGAAACGCGGGGCTGCCAGATTTGGCATTGCCGACGCGGCGGTCGTGGAAAAATTTACTCCGGCGGGTCATGGCCCCTCGGCCCTGTTGCCGGGCGTCAAATCTGTGATTTCCATCGCCGTCAGCGGACCAACCCAGGGCACCTGGCGGGCACCGGCAAAAGTAATGACGTCGGTGGGCGCCAATGTGGGGCGCATCTATCGAGTGGCGGTTGGTTTATCCTTTCATATTGAATCCCGTTATGGCTTTCGCTCGATCTATTGCCCCCCCCATGTCGACCCTGAGTTTGGGGCGCGACTACCTCTGCAAAGCCTGAAGCTGCATGCTGAACTGGCAGGCACGGGCGCCAGATCGTTGGCCGGTGATATTTTGTTGGACCCGGAATATGGCCTGGTCTATTACGGCTCGGTCTTTACAGAGATGCCATTGCCGCCGGACGAGCCCATGGCGGAAAATCCCTGCCCGGCACCCAGCTGTCTTTCCGTCTATAAAGAAACCGGGCAAACCCCCTGTCAAAAATTTTGCCCCGTTCAGTGCCTCAGCGCAAAACTGGATGACGACGGCAAGGTCGAAGAAAGTCGCTTTGATATGTATCGCTGCGCCGAGATGTGCCAGCAATATGAAAACATGCCGACCATTATGGAAAAGGCGATTACCGCGCAAGACCCGCTGGACCGGGAAGAGGTTTTATACGGGGCCGAGAGCCAGTCATTTTTTTACAAAGCCACAGCCGGGGTCGACACCAACGCCCAGTGTTTTGAATGTATGCGGGTCTGTCCCATCGCCACACAAGGTACAATGGTTGATCCGATCAAGCGTGCCAAAACCCTGCGCGAACTCGCTGCCGGAGAGCACCTGAAAGGAGACGCCTGATGCCCTACGGCGTATCCGAACAAATGATCGAGACCTGGGGCGAGATGATTTTCGACCTCAGCCTGAATATCCAGATTCGCCGCGGTGATCCAATCCGCCACCTGGACTTTGATGCCTGGCTGGGCATGCGCGAAGACATGGGATTAACCGATCCCGAGATCGCCAGCAAACTGGGCCTGGCAACAGAACAAGTCACCTTCATCCGCAACATTACCGAACGTCGGCGCTTTCGTTTAAACCAGTACCGCAAGCTTTATCGTCTGGGTGGGGGCTTGCGCTATCGGGAAGGCCGATATCAAGACCCGGAAGAAAAATTTGAGATGGGCGATGCAGCCGTCTTGTTGCGCCAGGCCATCAATGTGCCCGCACAAGACGCCGCCCGATACATTCGTGACGGTCTGTGGACGCAAGCCCGGATACCGGATTACCTGGATGAACACGCCGCAGCGCGCGCCGATGCCGTGGCCCTGACAGACCAGAATAAGTCCCTGACCTGGGCTGAACTACACAATCGTTGCCACCGCCTTGCCGCCAGCCTGCAATCAAAAGGCCTGAGGCGGGGTGATATTGTTGTCGCGAATTTGCCTGCCGGGATAAATCAGGTGGTTGCTTATCTGGCCATATTGATTTGCGGTGCGGTCTTTTTACCCCTGCCGCCACAAACGAATGGTGCAATGCTGGCGGCCTGGCTAAAACGCGCAGGTGCCAAAGCCGCGATCCTGGGATCAGCACAAGACCAACCGACACTGGCAGGTGAATTGGCAAGTTTGGCAAAACAATCCGGATCGCTGGACCTGGTCATTCAAGATAATGAAACACGAAGTGACGATGTTCATTCCCTGATCGAGATGATGGATGGCCACGACGACAATCCGCACACAGGAGGCGCTGCTGGCCTGGCCGCCACGGACCCCGCCTTGTTGCTAATTGCCGATGACAATGCTGACAACTTGACGACCCTGGCCATCCATTCTCACCAAAGCCTGGTTTCGGGTGCGGCATCGGTCGAAGCTGAAATTGCGGGCGAAACTGAAATTGCAGGCGATCCGGCACGTCCCCTTGCCAGTCAATTATCGCTGACGACCGGCGCTGGCAGCCTCGTCCTTCATCTGGCCTTGCGGACCGGACGCACTTTGCAATTCAGCCAACCTTCAAGGCCGGATATGGCCCTTGTTGCCACTTGCGCAAATCATGTAATCACCATCGCCCGGTCAGGGGCAGGCGACATTCAAATCATGAGCACCAATCAAATCAGTGCCGCCATGATCAACACTGGTATAATCGGTGATGGCGCCACCTGGAAACCTTCAATCGGATCACAAGCCCGCATTGTCAATGAATACGGCACTTCCCTGTTAGATGGGCAACCGGGGCACCTTCAGCTGCTGGGGCCTGGCCAATGTGTTGGCTATACCGACGGCCCGACCAACAGGACAATAGACGGCTGGTTGCGAACAAATCATCACGCAACAATGTCTGGCACCGATATCCAAAAAATGAACGACAGCCCAAAAACTAAGGTGTAAGGCATGTCGTCCGGCCAAGAAATGGCTGGCCAAACCCAACACTGGCTATAGCCAAAATATTTAACTATGCTGCACATGTATTAGCTTTAATGTGAGGGACGCTATGCAGGACCAGACAGATGGTCCAGGTCGGTCAGTTCTTGAGCAACTTTTCGAAGTTACTCAGGAGGGGTTTTGGCATATCGACAGCAACGCCGTCACGCTGGATGTTAATCCAGCCATGTGTCATCTGTTGGGCTACCCCCGAGAGGAAATCATTGGTCGCTCAATTTTCGATTTTGTCGATCCGGCCAATGCAAAAATATTTGATCAGGAAATACTTGCCCGCACCCAGGGGCTGGGTGGAAGCTACGAAGTGCCTATGCGCCATCGCAACGGGCACAATGTTCTGTGCTTTAATACGGCGACGCCCTTAACCGATCAAAACGGCAATCCGGCAGGATCGATTGGGCTGTTCAAGGACATTTCAGAACGCAAGCATACTGAATGGGTTCTGCAACAGAGCGAAGCGCGGTTTCGCGATTTTGCCCAAACAGCCTCTGACTGGTTTTGGGAAACAGACGCCGATTTGCGATATACCAGTTTTGAAGGCGACCCCGGCAAAATTAACGAGCATATTTACCAGGGCGCAATCGGGCACACACGGTCGCAAATATTATCCAGGGTTTTAACACAAGCCGAAAAATCAAACATCGACAAATGGGAGGCCCACCTTGCTGATCTTGCGGCGCGACGCCCCTTTCGCAACTTGATCTATGAACGCCACCTGATAACTGGAGGAACCGCATATACCAAGAGCAGCGGCCAACCGACCTTTGACAGCGCCGGTGAATTCATGGGGTATCGCGGTTCGGCGACAGATGCCACAGAAGAAGTTTTATCGAATATCGAACTGGCTCGAAACCGCGACACCCTGGATCGAACCCTGGATTGCCTGTTCACTTTTGATCCTGTCAGTTTGCGCTTTACTTTTGTCAACCAGGGTGCTGTTGATCAGGTTGGCTACGCCAAACAAGAACTGTTATCCATGACACCGGTCGATATCAAACCCGAATTTAATGAACAAACATTTCGCGACCTGATCAATCCCTTGGTGAAGGGTGAAAAAACGTCCCTGAGACTGGAGACTGTTCACGAAACAAAAACCGGAGACCATGTCCCGGTCGAAATTGTCTTGCAATATCTTGATCATGAACTGGAAGGTCCGGCGCGCTGTGTTGCCGTTGTCCGTGATATCACTGAGCGAAGACAAGCCGAAGAAGATGCGGCGGTACAAAAGGCACATCTGGAAGAAAACGAAGAACGCCTGAGACTGTCCCTGAAATCTGCTGGCATTGGAACATTTCTCTGGAATATCAAGGATGGCCTGGATTTCTGGGACGAGCGCAACCAGGAAATCTGGGGCTTTGATCCGGCAACCTATACCGGAAATATTGAAGACGATTTCAGACAACACCTGCACCCACAAGACAGGCAGCGGGTCTTCGACACACTTAACCGCGTCTTCGACAACAATGAAGAATATGACATCGAATTCCGAATTATCCGACCCAATGGAGATATCACACATTTGCATGCTGCTGCGACCTTGCTTCGAGATGCCCAGGGCGGACCGGAGAAATTGATTGGCGTCAGTCGTGATATCACAGCGAGCATAAAAACCAACGAAGCCATCCTGGAGCGCGAAGCACAAACTCGTTTGATCGTGGATAATATTCCGGTACTGATAAATTACCTGGATACAGAACAACGCATTCTGTTTTGCAATGCAGTGACAGAAGACTGGTTTGGACGGCCCGCCTCGGAGATCATTGGCAAAACCACCTGGTCACTATTTGATGATAAACTTCGGGGAAAGGTCGGGCACCGCGTGGCAAGAGTGTTGACTGGTGAAACCGTTCATTTCCAGGAAGAAATGACTTACCCGGATGGCATCCAACGATTTGTCGACGTCACCTATGTGCCCCACAAAGGGATCAGCGGGTCGGACGAGGTGTCAGCCTATTTTGTCCTGGCGACCGATATTTCCGCGACTAAACGGCATGAGTCTGATCTGGTGTTGGCCAAGGAAGAAGCTGAGCACGCCAATCAGGCAAAATCTGATTTTCTGGCCAATATGAGCCACGAGTTACGCACGCCGCTGAACGCTATCAATGGCTATGCCCAAATGGTGGAAATGGAGCTCTATGGGCCCCTTGGGGATAACCGCTATATCGAATACGTCAACCACATTCGGGAAAGCGGCGACCATCTGTTGGATATCATCGACGATATCCTCGACCTGACACGCATCGAAGCGGGCAAAATGAAAATCGAAGACGAGGTCGTCCACCTTGAAGATATCATCCAGTCCTGTCTTCGTTTTCTGGATTTCCGGCTGGCGGAAAAAACTCTCACCATCAAAAAACCTGCTGAAGATATCTGGCCTGATTTGTGGGCCGATCCCCGCATGGTGCGACAGATGATGCTCAACATTCTTTCCAACGCCATGAAGTTTTCCAAGCCAAGCTCTCTGATTGAAATCAGTAGCCATCATGACAATCAAACTGGTCTGGAAATTCGGGTTGAAGATAATGGCATCGGCATGGACAAAAATGAAATTGCAATTGCCATGGAACGTTTTGGCCAGGTTGAAAGCATATTAAGCCGCAGTAATGATGGCACTGGCTTGGGGTTACCGCTTGTCCGCTCCCTGATGGAATTGCATGGCGGAGAGTTCAGACTAGAATCAACAAAAGGTACCGGCACCAAAGTCAGCCTGGTCTTCCCGCCGGAACGAGTTGTTTCGGATTAAGCCGAAGACGATTTAACGTAGTTTTTAACAACGGAAACAATATCATCAACGACTGCCGTGACCAGGCTTTGATCATCGCCCTCTGCCATCACCCGGATCAGGGGTTCTGTGCCAGATTCGCGGATCAACACCCGGCCTGTATCCCCGAGGCGGGCACCGCCATCGTCGATGGCCTGGCGGACGGTTGTGTCTTGCAACGGCTGACCTTTGGTATAGCGCACATTTTTCAATAGCTGCGGCAAAGGCTCGAACAGACGGGCCGCCTCACTGGCCGGGCGACCGTCGCGGGCGATGACGGCAATGGCCTGCAAGGCCGCGATCAAGCCATCCCCCGTGGTATTAAAATCACCCATAATAATATGGCCAGACTGTTCACCGCCCAGGTTATAGCCATTGCGACGCATTTCCTCGACCACATAACGGTCACCCACATTGGTGCGCACAAGGTTCAGGCCGCGCCCGTCCAGATATCGTTCCAGACCAAGGTTGGACATGGACGTGGCGACCAGGCCGTTGCCCGTCAGCCGGCCCCGGTCCTGCCACGACGTCGCGATCATGGCCATCAGTTGATCACCATCGACCAGGCGACCTTTTTCATCGGCCATCACCAGCCGATCAGCATCACCGTCCAGGGCAATACCCAGGTCCGCGCCATGGGCCACGACCTGTTCGCACATGGTGGCCGGACTGGTGGAGCCGCAATCCTGATTGATGTTGAAGCCGTCTGGCGTCGTGCCCACCTTGATGACTTCCGCGCCCAGTTCCCACAACACTGTGGGGGCCACTTTATAGGCAGCACCATTGGCGCAATCGATGACGATTTTCAGGCCATCCAGCGTCAGCGATTTGCGGAAGGTGTTTTTGGCGAATTCGATATAGCGCCCTTCCGCATCATCCAGTCGAGAGGCCCGACCGAGGTCCCGTGACGAGGCCAGACCTTCGGACATATCAGAATCCATGCGGCGTTCAATTTCCAGTTCGGTTTCGTCCGACAGCTTATAGCCGTCGGGGCCAAACAGTTTGATGCCATTGTCAAAATAGGGATTGTGGGAAGCTGAAATAACCACACCCAGATCGGCCCGCAAGCTGCGCGTTAACATGGCCACGGCTGGTGTCGGCATGGGCCCCACCAGGATGACGTCCATCCCGACAGAAACAAATCCAGCGGTCAAAGCCGGTTCCAGCATATAGCCCGACAGCCTGGTATCTTTGCCGATAACCACGCGGTGGCGGTGATCGCCGCGGACAAACTGCAAACCGGCGGCCGTGCCGACCCGCATAGCCACATCCGCGGTCATGGCCCCACTGTTGGCGGTGCCACGTATGCCGTCGGTGCCAAAATATTTTCGTGTCATCCTGATCTGTCTTTCGGAATGGCAGATTTGTTTTCAGACATCTGCCAAGGTTGTTTCCGTTCTTATACGTGATTTTTTGATCGACGCGAATCACATTGTCTGACAGATTCTTTCAACTTAACTAACAATGAAGGGACCGCCAAACGGCAATGGCCTGAACCGTTTGGGCCACATCATGCACCCGCAAGACCTGGACGCCCTGGCTCAGGGCGTAATTGACGGCTGTGATTGATCCGGCGAGGCGATCTTCACTGGCTTCCCCGGCTGAGACACCGGCGATAAAACTCTTGCGTGATGCCCCCAGAACCACGGCACAGCCAAGACTGTGGTAAAGTGCTATATCGCCCAATACACGAGCACTTTGTTCTGCGGTTTTGGAAAACCCGATGCCAGGATCGACCAAAATGTGCTTGGCAGAAATGCCAGCGTCCTCACAGGCCTTGATCCGCCCTGCCAGCCAGTCCCAGGTTTCCAGCGAGACATCCGTATAATCCGTGTCACGTTGCATGACGGTCGGATCCGCCGGGCCATGCATCAGGATCACAGGCGCATTGGCCTGGGCAACAGCTTCAAGGCAGCCGTCCCCGGTCAGGGCGTGCACATCATTGGCCAACCCGGCTCCTTGCTCAAGACAGCGAGACAGGACTCCTGCTCGACGACTATCGATGGAAATCACGGCAGCATCAGTCAGGCCCTCGACAACAGGCAGGACGCGAGCCAGTTCTTCGTTCTCGGGCACCGGTGCAGCCCCTGGCCGGGTGGATTCGCCCCCCACATCAACAATATGCGCTCCGGCCTCATGCAAAGCCCGTCCTCTGGCGATTGCCGACGCCGCATCGGCATCCAGCCCGCCATCATGGAAACTGTCCGGGGTCACATTCAGGATCCCCATCACACGCGGTTGGGAAAAATCCAGGCCCGCAATATTGGTACGTGCCGAGGTGATCTGCTTCAGCAAATGCGCGACATCAGCATCGCGGTTTTCCGCTGCCGCCCAATCCTGGATATTTGCTATCGATGCGGTTGCCCGATGCGTCCTGCCATCCACACGCACCGCGACTTCCAGGGCGTTAAAGACCAACGGGCCACCCGCCAGGGGCAAGGCCTCAGGCGGTGCCACATTGGCCGGCATGACACCCAGGGGTTTGAGATACAGTTTTGCAGATGCAGAAAAGCCCCGCGGCAAGGCGGGGCTTTTCATGTTTTTGTCAGACATGGATTAACGACCGGGGGTAAATCAGGACCCTTGTGGTTCCGGCTCCATACCACCCGGTGTATCCTTGTCAGTTGAGTTCGGCACGGCAGAAGATGACGGCGCGTTGCCAGAAGGTTCATCATCTGGCGGCGTTGAACGATCAATGGCCTGGCCGTGCATCAGACCAGCGATTTCATCGCCGGTAAGGGTTTCATATTCCAACAGTGCCTTGGCCACGGTGTGTAGTCCGTCGATACCCTCTTTCAAAATCTTTTCAGCCCTGTCGTAACATTCTTCGACCAGACGACGGACTTCATCGTCAATCATTTGGGCTGTGTTCTCGGACATGTTCTGGGTGCGGGCGACGGAATGACCGAGGAAAACTTCCTCTTCGTTCTCGCCATAGGCCAGTGGGCCCAGTTTGTCAGACATGCCAAAGCGGGTCACCATGGCGCGCGCCATCTTGGTGGCCTGCTCAATATCGGACGAGGCACCAGAAGTAACTTTCTCTTCTCCAAAGATAACTTCTTCAGCGATGCGACCGCCCATGGCAACGGCAATATCGGCCAATAGTTTTTCCCGGCTGAGCGACAAACGATCACGTTCCGGCAGGCGCATAACCATGCCAAGTGCGCGACCACGTGGAATGATGGTTGCTTTGTGCACCGGATCAGAGGCCGGGCATTCGATAGCAACAACCGCATGACCTGCTTCATGATAGGCCGTGAGCTTCTTTTCATCGTCCGACATCACCATGGAGCGCCGCTCGGTGCCCATCATGACTTTGTCCTTGGCGTCCTCGAATTCTGCCGCGGTTACAACGCGCTTGCCTTTACGGGCAGCCAGCAAGGCCGCTTCGTTGACCAGGTTGGCCAAATCAGCACCGGAAAAACCAGGGGTGCCGCGGGCGATGGTGCGGATATCGATACCCGGGCCCATGGCGATGGTGCGCATATGGACTTTAAGGATTTTCTCGCGACCCAGAATGTCAGGGTTCGGCACGACGACCTGGCGGTCGAAACGACCCGGACGCAACAGGGCCGGATCAAGCACATCAGGACGGTTGGTGGCGGCCACAAGAATGACACCTTCATTGGTCTCAAAACCATCCATCTCAACCAGCAACTGGTTCAGGGTCTGCTCACGTTCATCATTGCCGCCGCCCAGGCCAGCACCACGATGGCGGCCGACAGCGTCAATTTCGTCGATGAAAATAATGCAAGGTGAATTTTTCTTGCCCTGTTCGAACATGTCACGCACGCGACTGGCACCGACGCCGACAAACATTTCCACAAAGTCTGAACCGGAGATCGAAAAGAACGGCACATTGGCTTCACCGGCAATGGCGCGCGCCAACAGGGTTTTACCTGTACCCGGGGGGCCCACCAGCAGTGCACCCTTGGGGATTTTACCGCCCAGGCGCTGGAACTTCTGTGGCTCTTTCAGGAATTCAACAATTTCTTCCAGTTCTTCCTTGGCTTCGTCGATTCCGGCGACGTCATCAAAGGTGACCTTGCCAGACCGTTCCGTCAGCAAACGTGCTTTGGACTTGCCAAAACCCATGGCCTTGCCACCGCCGCCCTGCATCTGGCGCATGAAGAAAATCCATACCCCGATCAGCAGCAACATGGGGAACCAGGAAATAAAGATGCTTTGCAGGATCGAACCTTCATCCTTGGGAGCGGCCGAAATCCGGATACCTTGTTTGGTCAGCTTGTCGATCAGGCCCGGATCAAAGGGCGCATAGGTCGAGAAGGCCCGGCCATCGGTGTAGTGACCGTTAATGACGTCCCCCTGGATGGTGACGTCCTTGATTTCGCGACTGTCGACCTGGGCCAGAAAATCAGAAAAGGCGAGGCTATCGACTGGCCCGCGGGAAGATGGTCCCTGAAACAAGTTAAAGACCGCCACCAGCAAGACACCAATGATGATCCACAGGACCAGGTTTTTACCCATATTATTCACGTTATTACGTTCTCCAAAGAAACGATTTCCCGCAATGTTCACCACTGTTTCGCCCAAAACATCTTGTCTCAGGGCAAATCACGTTCACAAATTCCGGGATCAGAAATTCAAGACTTAATAAATAAGGTCTTTTGCGGCGGAAACAACGGAAAAGACTCATGTTTTGGCCAATTTCTTGGCGAAAATGTCACAGAAAAGCTGATTCTCGACGAATCAGGCCCTGTAACCGGCCCCATTGGTATCCAGGGTTGGGCCAACAGGACATTATCCCGCCATAATGCCGGAAAGGCATAACGGGCCGAAAGCGGCATATCAGCGAGGCCGGATTTGATTTTCATCGCCTCTTTTCCCTGGCAAACAGCCAGCCAGCCCGCCGCCCCCAGAGGCCCGACAACAAGGTCATTTCGCAAGTTTTTGGGCACAGACTTCAGTTCGACAACAAACCGACGGTCCCACAACATCTCCTGGCCTGGTTTGATGGCCAGAACAGGTAAATTCCGATTCTCGCGGAATATCCGGATTTTGTGATCTGTGACCCTGATCTGACAGCCTGCCAAAGTCTGGCGGGAACGATCTGAGTTACCCTTGAGGTTTTCAAAAAGCCGCATCAGCCGTTCAAACCTCGGCGCATAGGTGCCACCGCCCACGGTCATCAGACAGCGCGCCAACAATCGCAGGCCAGGTTCCTCCGTCGCGGCACAAAAGGAGACGCGATCCAGTTCCGCATACCCCAGGGCATTGAAGGTCAGCAGATTATTCGCCAGTTGTTGCGTCTGTTCCTCCAGGGCTTCACGGGCACGGGCCATATGATTTGCGGTTTGTGCGAGGCGCGCGGGGCTCAGGCCAATCGGGGCCAGTTCAGCCAACAGGTTTCGAACCTTGATGCGATCAAAGTCAGTATTCTGATTGCTGGGGTCTTCGATCCAGTCTTGTTTATGGACGCGACAGGTTGCCCGCAGACGCGCGGACGGCACAGACAACAAAGGCCGCAACAGACGAATACCCTGAACTTCGCGCACACCTGCCATGGCTGCCAGGCCATCCACGCCGCTCCCCCTGATCAAGCGCAACAATACGGTTTCGGCTTGATCATCCTGATGATGGGCCAGCAATAAATCCGACACCTTGTTCTTTTTGCACCAGGCCAGCAGCAAATCATATCTTGCCTCGCGGGCCGCTGCCTGGATGTTGGTCGCGGGTTTATCCCCCTTCCACTTCAGCATCTTGTGACGGATACCGATCTGCTTCAGGGCAGCGCCGACCTTCTTTGCTTCTGTCGCCGATCCCCGGCGCAAGCCATGGTCAACCGTCAGGGCATGAAGTGGAATTTTTCGACGCCTGGCCCATTGGGCAGCCATCAGCGTCAACGCCATAGAATCGGCCCCACCCGAAACGGCTACTGCCAAACGGTCAGGCTTGTAAGGCCTGTTATCCGATGTCAGCCCTTTCAGCAAACGGGAAAATTCCGCCACTCCCACTGGCCGCACATCTTTGTCCGAAGACTGTCCGGATTTTGTCACAGTGTTGTCGATCCAGTATTGTCGATCATAGGCTTGTCGTCATGACGGAATTACTGGCAGCCCAGCTCCGTCCTGTCGAGCATGGCCCGTTGGCGTATGGTTTGATCTGCCGGTGTGTTGAACTTGGCTAACAATTCATCAAAGCTGGCACAGGCATCATCTTTTTGTTCCATGCGGGCCAGGGACTTGCCAAGTTTGTAAATATTATCCCGCGCCTTAATGCCTGTCGGCGCCTTGCTGTAAGCCTCAAAAAAGGTGGCCGCGGCACGGGTGTAATCGCGGCGACTGAAATAGCTTTCGCCCAGCCAGTATCGCGCATTGTCGGCCAGTGGGTCTTCGGCATGCGCCACCAGGAATTCCTTCAGGGCAACCTCGGCATCTGCCATTTTCAGGCGGCGCAACAAACCATAGGCGAAGTCATAACGTGCCCGCACGGTGCCATCGGGTAATACACCCAATGGCTTGACCGCTGCAGCCGGAGCCGGTTGCGTGACAGTAGCGGTCTGCTGACCAGCACCGTTTGCATCGGCCACGGGTACAGTGCCCAAAACCTGTGTGCCAGCCGCCGCGTCTCCGACAACGGTCGTGACAACAGTTGTCGCAGGCTGAGTTCCTGCGGCGGACGTATCCGCTGTTGCAGGCGCGGACATTTGCTCGCCAGAAAGTTTTCGTTCAATGGCGCTGAGACGGAAATCAATATCAGCAATTAACTTGTCCAGCCTGTTGCCGATCACATTAACCTGGTGTTCTGCCGTTTCGATGGGCCCGGTCATGGAACGCATTTGTTCTTCCAAACCAGAGAGCCTGACTTCCAGATCAGCAGAGCGGGCTGATTCCGCCGGCGATGGCGCTGGTGCTTGTTGTAGCGTTGCGGCAGACCTGGGTGGCGGTGCTTCACCTTTGTAGATAACACGCTGTAAATCGTTCAGCACCTGATCGATCTGGCGCAAACGTTCTGCCACATCATTGGCACTTTGTGCTTGCACAGAAGTCATCGGCACAGCCACGAAGGTCAACACCACAGTCAACACCAGGGCCAATAACACAGGGCCTGAAAAGGCAGGGGGAGATTTATGCGCGAACAAAATAATGTTTCCTGTCGAGAATCTTAAGGGGACGATTTAGCTGTTTCACCCAGGTAAAGATAGAGAAAAGCCAAGGTGGAGATAAAGAAAACACGAAGAATCGGGCAAGAACAAGGCATAGGTTCGAGTAAAACAATTCCGGGCTCAACCAAAACGTTCCAATTATTTCCCCGAGACGCCGCGGGTAGTGGAATATTCGAAATGATAAACCTGATCTGGTCGGATATGGTCGCGGATGGCATGGGCGGCGCTGGCCCCTTCGGCAAAGCCGGTCAGGATCAGTTTCAGCTTGCCGGGATAATCGACGATATCGCCGATGGCAAAGATGCCCTCGGTACTGGTTTTACAGGTGGCCGGATCGATCGAGATATGCTTGCCGTCCAGTTCCAGCCCCCAGTCAGCAATCGGACCCAGCTCCATAGCCAGACCAAAAAAGGCCAGCAAACTTTGTGCTTCCAGACGCCGGATCTCACCATCCAGGGTGGCCACATTGACCGCCGTCATCACACCGTCGTTGCCCTCAAGGCTGCTTAGTTGATAAGGCACCACCAATTCGATTTTGCCAGCTGCCGCCAGTTCTTCCATCTGGCGCACGCTTTCCGGTGCGGCGCGGAATTTTGGTCGGCGATGCACGACATATACGTTTGACGCCACGTCAGCCAGGGACAAGGCCCAGTCCACGGCACTGTCGCCGCCACCGGCAATGACGACGGACTTGCCTCGCAGGTCTTCTTTGCGGCTGACCATATATTGCACGCCACCGCCGCCTTCAAAGGCCTCGATGCCGTCCATGGGTGGGCGATTGGGGCCAAAGGCACCGGCCCCGGCGGCAATGATCACAGCCGCAGCCGTGATTTCTTCACCTTCACTGTTGCCCACACGCCAGCCATCGCCAGTCATCTTTTCCAGTTTTGTGACCTGGGCACCCAGATGATAAACCGGATCAAAGGGAGCGGCTTGTTCCTGCAGTTTGGCAATCAAATCCACCGCATCAATGCTGGGATGGCCAGGAATATCGTAGATGGGTTTCTCTGGATACAAGGCCGTGCATTGGCCACCGGCGGCATCCAGCACATCAAACACATGACAGCGCATATCCAGCATGCCGGCCTCAAAAACAGCAAACAGGCCACAGGGGCCAGCGCCAATGATGGCGATATCTGTGTCGAATTCGGCGTCGTTGGATGTTGTCAAATCTGTCATAACTGTACTCTGGATAAGGTCTGTCAGCTTAATATAACAGTTCTGCCTGTCACGGGGAAAGAGAGATGAAGCTTTAACCCTGCAAACTGCCCTCCCGGATGACGAGCCACTTGCACCATGGGTGTCGTATCGTTACAAAATTTATATGCCTGACAATGATCCATCCGCCCAAATCCTGAGCATCGATCTCGTCGATGAAGATGCCACCATAAGTCTGGCGACGCGGCTATGTGGCCAATTACAACAAGGTGACGTTGTGGCCTTGTCCGGTGATCTGGGTGCGGGCAAGACGGCCTTTGCCCGTGCATTTATTCAGGCCCTGGGCAAAATCCAGGGCACGCCCATTGACGAAGTGCCCAGCCCGACTTTTACCATTGTGCAAATTTACGACGAACTGGATCCACCTGTCTGGCATGTGGACCTCTATCGTCTTGAAGACCGGGCCGAAGCATTTGAGCTGGGCCTGGAGGAAGCCTTTGAAGATGGCATAACCCTGATCGAATGGCCGGATCGTCTTGCGGATACCCTGCCGGTTGATCATCTCGCCCTGACGTTTCAGATGGGCCCGACAGAAGGCACGCGTACGGCCTTGTTCAGCGGGCACGGTACATGGGCGAAAAAACTAACGTCGCTGGAAATCGGCACATGATCGACTTCACAGATTTTTTCAGCTTGAATGATTTGATCCACGTACCTGGTGAAGAGCGAGACGCAGCCCGCGAGGCATTATTGCATGACGCCGGTTGGATGTCGGCAACCTTGAAGCCCCTGGCCGGTGATGCCTCTGCCCGGTCCTATCAGCGCCTGGCGCAAAATGGCGAGACGGCCGTGTTGATGGATGCGCCGCCGCCACAGGAAGACGTGCGCCCCTTTGTCAGGATGGCTCAGTGGCTACGCCAACATGGGTTCTCGGCCCCTGAACTTTATGCCGTTGACGACACGGCTGGTTTTATATTGTTGGAAGACCTGGGCGACGATCTGTACAGCAGTGTTCTGTCGAGCGGGGCCGATGAAGGATTGCTCTATGATGCGGCGGTAGACGTGCTGGCTGATTATCAGCGCGCCGCGCCACCTGCCGGGTTTGCACTTTATGATGATGAATTTTTGTTGTTGGAAGTCAGCTACTTTCTCGATTGGTACGTTGCAGAACATCTTAACCAAACCGTGTCAGACGACCAACGCGCAGATTTCATGGGTTTGTGGCGCGACCTGCTGACGGATATGACGCCCGGCCCAGCGGTACTGGTGCTGCGCGATTACCATGCGGACAATCTGATCTGGTTGCCCGACCGCAACGGTTTAGCGAAGGTTGGCTTGCTTGATTTTCAGGGCGCGCTGATCGGATCAGTTGCCTATGACCTCGCTTCTCTGGCGCGAGATGTACGCCGGGATGTTTCGGATGACATGGTCGAGCGCATGATCAAACGATATTTGTCAGTCACGACGTTGGGTGGTTTTGACGAGGAAAGTTTTCGCACGGCCTTTGCCATTGCGGCGGTTCAACGCAATACCAAGATCGCCGGGCTGTTTGTGCGCCTGGCCTTACGCGATGGTAAACGGCAATATCTGGATTACCTCCCGCGTCTGATCGCCATGTTGCAAAAAGACCTGGCCCATCCTCGCCTGGCTGCGCTTCGGTCGATGGTATAACTCATGCTTAAACCAAGCCAAAAAATATCAAATACGGCCATGGTGCTGGCCGCCGGCAAGGGCTTGCGCATGCGACCGCTCACCAACCGGCGACCCAAACCCCTGGTGGCGGTTGCCGGGCGCAGTCTGATTGATCGCGCCCTGGATCGGGTGAAGGATGCCGGCATCAGCAAAGTTGTCGTCAACCTGCATTACCGGGGCGAGATGCTGCGCCGTCACCTGGATAAACGACAAGGTCTGGATTGCCTCTATTCCGATGAAAGCAAGTCTTTGCTGGAAACCGGCGGTGGTGTCAAAAAGGCCCTGAAAAAACTTGTAGATAGTGGCCCACGGCCCAAACCGTTCCTTGTGCTGAATAGCGATGCCTTGTGGCTGGATGGCTTTGGCAAGGGGGTTGCCAGTGATAATGCTCTGGCACGTCTGGCCGCAGCCTGGGATGGCCGACGCATGGATGCCCTGTTGCTGATGCAGCCAACCTCAAAAGCCCTTGGCCACAAAGGTACCGGTGATTATCGCCTGCAACGCGATGCTCGCCTGATGCGCGTACCAGGGGGACCGGCGCCTTATGTTTTTACAGGCATCCAGATTTTGCACCCACGCCTTTTTGAACAAAGCCCACGCGGTGCCTTTTCGCTTGTCCACTTGTATGACAAAGCACAAAAAGCCGGACGCTTGTTCGGCCTGAAACACACCGGCGTCTGGATGGACGTCGGCACGCCCGCAGGTGTGACCATGGCGGAAGATGAACTAAAAGCATTGGGTCGATTGTGATGAATAACATCTTCACCATCGCGCCTTCACGGGCTTTTGTGGATGCCCTGGCAGTGGGTATATTGGCGCAATATGGGGACGACCCGCTGACCCTGTCGCGTGTCACAGTGTTGCTGCCGACCCGTCGTGCCTGTCGATCTTTACGCGAAGCATTTCTGCGCACTGGCGATGGCGTGCCCATGTTGCTGCCCGATATCCGCCCCATTGGTGATGTGGAAGAAGATCAAATTCTGCTGACAGCCAACGAAGCCTCAAGCCTTGAAGGCGGGTTTGATTCAGGCCAGGGCCTGGGCCAGAAAATTCTGGATTTGCCTGAGGCCATTCCCGGTTTGCGCCGCGAATTATTATTGGTGCAGCTGATCCTGCGCTTCAATCAAAGTCGACAGTCGGAAACCGGGGCGACCGCTGGTAGTCTGGATGCGGCACAGGCGGCGCACCTGGCGCGGGACCTGGCGTCCTTGATTGATCAGGTGCAAACCGAAGGTCTGGATTTTGCCAATCTTGTGGATATCGTGCCGGAAAGCCTGGCCACACACTGGCAGCTAACGCTGGATTTTCTCGCCATTGTCACCGACTTCTGGCCAAAAATTCTCGCCGAAGAAGATTTCATTGATCCAGCTGAGCGACGCAATCTTTTGCTGGAACTTCAGGCTGAGGCCTGGTCAGCTCATCCGCCCGATCATCCGGTTATCGCGGCGGGCTCAACCGGCTCTATTCCGGCCACGGCGCGGCTGTTGAAAACTGTCGCGCGTATGCCGCAGGGCATGGTTGTCTTGCCTGGTCTTGATCGGGACATGTCGGATGACGCATGGGCCGCAGCAAAAGAAGATGCCACCCACCCGCAATATGGCATGGCGCAATTGCTGGAAGTTTTTGCCACCCAACGCCCCGATGTGGCGGATTGGGGCAACGGATCAGAACCTGTCGCCAGCGCCCGCAGTCGCTTGCTGAACCAGGCCCTGTTGCCCGCCGAACAAACGGCACGCTGGCGCGAAGGTGTGCCGGTCACAGCTGACGCCCTGGAAGGCTTGGCCCGGCTGGATTGCAGTGGACCAGAAGAAGAGGCCCGTGCCATCGCCCTGATGATGCGCGGTGTGCTGGAAGAACCTGAGCGTCGCGCGGCCCTGGTCACACCGGACCGGGCCCTGGCCCGTCGGGTGGCCGCAGAATTGGCGCGCTGGGATATCGAAATTGATGACAGTGCGGGCCAGCCCCTGGCGCAAACAAGGACCGGTGTATTTTTACGCCTTACCGCGACCTTGCTGGTGTCGAACCTGGCCCCGGTTGATTTATTGGCGACCCTGAAACATCCGCTGGCCTGTGGCGGCTTGAGTGCCGGAGACTTCCGCAGCAAGGTCCGTTTGCTGGAACGCCTGGCCTTGCGCGGCCCGCGCCTGGGCGGTGGCTTTGCAGGTCTGAAAGAAAAATTGGCCAGGAAAGAAAAGCGGGCGCAAAAGGAAGAAGGTCTGGTTCTGTTACCTTGGCTGGATCAGTTGGCCGAGATGCAGGCGGAATTCGCGGACCTGATTTCAAAGCCCGGCGCCGCCATGAGTGATCTGTTGGCGGCTCATATCAAATTTGCCGAGGCGTTGGCTGCCGATGATAAGCAGCCCGGCGTGGCGCGCATATGGGCCGGGGATGATGGCGAAGCGGCTGCCGGTTTCATTGATGAACTAAACGCTGCCGGGGATGTACTGCCGCATGTGCCGGGCCATTTATATCCGGCCTTGCTGGAAGGTCTGATGGGCGGGCGCATGGTGCGACCCCGTTTTGGTCTGCACGGTCGCCTGGCTATTTTGGGTTTGCTGGAAGCCCGATTGCAACATGCGGACCTGACGATCCTTGGCGGACTGAACGAAGGCACCTGGCCGCCCATGGTCGACACCGGGCCGTGGTTGTCCAGGCCCATGCGCCGTGATTTTGGTTTGCCTCAGCCGGAACGGCGTATCGGCTTGACGGCCCACGATTTTGTTCAGGCCGCAGCTGGCGCTGAAGTGGTTTTGACCCGTTCTGCCAAAGTGGATGGCGCACCAACTGTGCCTGCCCGATGGTTGCTGCGGTTGCAGGCTTTGCTGGACGGGGCCAAAATTTCCTGGCCCGCAAATGCTGATAGCAATGTAGACTACCTTGTCTGGGCGCAAGCTCTGGATGATCCGGGCCATGCGCCCCGTCCCGTGTCAGCGCCAGTACCGCGCCCACCCGTCGCGGCGCGCCCGCGTGAATTGGCGGTGACGGACATCGAAAGCTGGATCCGCGATCCCTACGCGATTTTTGCCAAAAAGATTTTGCGGCTCAGGGCCCTGGACGACATCGATGCAGATCCGGGCGCGGCGGAACGTGGCACCTTTATTCATGATGCCCTGGACAGGTTTGTTCGCGAGACTTCCTGGCCGCCTGACAAAGCTGCCTACGAACGTTTGCTGGCTGTTGGTGCCGAAGAATTTGGTGAAACCCTGGCGGAACCCGGTGTCTGGGCCTTCTGGTGGCCGCGTTTTCAGCGCGCTGCCCGCTGGTTTGTCGATACCCTCGCCGCCTATGCCGAGGCCGGATACGACCGGCCTCTGGCGACGGAGGTTACCGGCGAGCTGGAGATGCCCGCCCCCTTCGCGCCGTTCACCCTGAAGGCCACAGCAGATCGCATTGATCGTGATGCCACAGGTGATCTGGTTTTGATCGATTACAAAACCGGGGCCGCCCCTACCAGCAAACAGGTACTGGCTGGCTATTCGCCTCAGTTGCCGCTGGAGGGCCTGATTGCCCAAGCCGGAAAATTTGAAGGTGTGGCGCCAGCTTCTGTTGTCGGCATGGAATACTGGAAAATTTCCGGACGTGATCCGGCGGGTGAAATTGTACCTGTGAAGGCCGAAGCGCCCGAAGTTCTGGCCGTCGCCCGCAAACGTCTGGATGATCTGGTTGCCGTCTTTGATCAAGCGAGTACGCCTTATCGGTCTGTGCCGCGCCCAGGCCCGGATTGGGCCCCGCGTTTTTCCGATTATGAATTATTGGCCCGCCTCGGCGAATGGACACCGCAAGAAGACGAGGAGGCTGGCGAATGACAGAGATTTCAGGTGGGCCCGTTGATCCAACCGTCGCCCAGCGCGTCGCTTCAAACCCGGAAGTCTCATCCTGGGTCAGTGCCTCTGCCGGCACCGGCAAGACACGGGTTCTGACCGACCGGGTCTTGCGTCTGATGTTATCGGGGGCGGCCCCTGGGAAAATTCTTTGCCTTACGTTCACCAAGGCCGCTGCGGCAGAAATGGCGAACCGTTTGAACGATCGCCTGGCAGCCTGGGCCATGATGGATGACGCCGCCCTGTCGACCAGCCTGTTTGATCTTTCAGGCCAAAAACCAGACGGAGAAATCCGGGCCGTGGCGCGCGGTCTTTTTGCCCGCGTTCTGGATGTGCCGGGCGGCCTCAAGATTCAAACCATCCACGCCTTTTGCCAATCCTTGCTGGGACGCTTTCCCCTGGAAGCAGGTCTCGCCCCGCACTTCAAAGTCATGGACGAACGCACCGCCGCCGAAATGCAGCGCGAAGCCCGCGATGCCATGTTGCGTGATGCCCGTCACGACCCGTCCCTCGCCGATGCCCTGATGTTGGTGACAGCGCAAACAAATGAAGATGATTTTGGCAAACTTCTCTCAAGCCTCGCCAGTGAACGACGACGCCTCGGCCAGCTCTTTTCGCAAAGCGGTGGTCTTGACGGTGCGGTCGACCGGGTGCGCCAGCATCTGGGATTGCAGCCAGCTGATTCTCATGACGCCATTTTACAAAAAGCGGGCGATAATAATGAATTTGATCTGGCCGCCTTAACCCAGGCTACCGATGCCCTCAAACAAGGATCGAAAACCGACGTGGCGCGGGCAGAAATATTGTGTGCCTGGTTGAAAAATTCAGACACACGGGCCGTGAATTTTGAGGATTATTCCACCGTCTTTGTGACACAGAAGCGACAATTAAGGGCCAGAATGGCCACAAAAAATACCCAAAAAGCTCTACCTGAAATCGACGATATTATGATTGCCGAAGGCGAACGCATCATCTTTGTGCTGGAGCATCTGACAGCCATCGCCATCGCCGAAGCCACCGCAGCCCTGCTCGCCCTGGGATCTGCCATGCTGGCGGCCTACGAGCAGATCAAGCGCCAGAATGTGCGTCTGGATTATGATGATCTGGTGCTCTTGACCCGTGATTTGCTTGCTGCCAATGATGCCGCCGCCTGGGTTTTATACAAGCTTGATGAAGGCCTGGACCATGTTCTGGTAGATGAAGCCCAGGATACCAACCCCGACCAGTGGGCGGTGATCGCGGCCCTGGTGTCGGAATTTTTTGTCGGCGACGGTGCCCGCCAAATTAACCGCACCATGTTTGCCGTTGGTGATGTCAAACAATCCATATATGGCTTCCAGCGTGCTGATCCGGCGAATTTTGTCACCTGGCAAAGCCGCTTTGGCGAGACCGTGCGTGAAGTTGACCGGCTCTGGCGACCGGTTGATCTGGCTGTCTCTTTTCGCTCCGCCCAGGCTGTACTGGATGTGGTCGACGATGTGTTTGGATCAGAAGAAACCCGAAACGGTTTGGTGTTTGGCGAGGGCGAAGTGAAGCACTTTTCCCATCGCAACGGACAGGCAGGCCGGGTCGAGGTTTGGCCCGCAGTCCAGCCACCCGACCAGGGCGATGACGAAGACGAATGGACCCTGCCGATCAAACAATACCAGGTCCTCAGCGCCAGTCACCGCCTGGCCCTGGATATTGCGGATCGCATCAAGAACTGGATCGACACTGGTGAAATACTGGAAAGCCGCGGTCGTAGCTTACGCCCCGGCGATGTGATGGTGTTGGTGCAGCGCCGCACAGATTTTGTTACTGATCTGGTATCTGCCCTGAAAACACGTGGTGTGGCTGTGGCCGGGACCGACCGCATGGTGCTGGCCGATCAGTTGCCGGTCAAGGACCTGATGGCCCTGGCCCGGTTTGTTCTGCTGCCGGAAGACGGTCTAACCTGTGCCGAAGTGCTGAAAGGCCCGTTTTGCAATCTGGATGATGATGATCTTTTCACCCTTGCCTATGAACGCAAGGGTACGCTGTGGCGGGCCCTGCAAACCAGATCCGGTGAAAACCCGACCTGGTATTCAGCGGCTGAATTCATGGCGACACTGCTGGGTCAGGCAGATTTTGTGCCGCCTTATGAATTCTTTGCGCATCTTTTGGGCGCCATGGGCGGGCGGAAATGCCTGCTGGCGCGTTTGGGTAGTGAAATAAATGACCCGGTAGATGAATTCCTCGCCCTGGCGCAAACTTACGAGCAAAACCGGGTGCCTTCCCTGCAGGGCTTTTTACATTGGCTGGCCGCCGGTGAAAGTGAAGTAAAACGCGACCCAGAATTGCAGCGCGACGAAGTCCGGGTGATGACCGTGCACGGGGCCAAGGGCTTGCAGGCACCCGTGGTGATATTGCCAGACACAATCCGGGTGCCGCGCAAGGACGACCCTTTGATGTGGGCCCAGGCTGAACTTGATAAAACTGAGCTTGATAAAGTTGAACCTGGTAAAAGCGATCTGCACCTGTTGCTATGGCCAGGCAAGGCCGGGGCCAACGAGCCGATCAGCAAGGATTTGCGGGAAGCTGCCCGCGAGCGCCGCAATCAGGAATATCGCCGTTTGTTGTATGTGGCGCTGACGAGGGCCGAGGACCGGTTATATATCGGCGGCTGGGATACAAAGGTCAAACGCCAGGACGGCTGCTGGTATGATCTTGTTTCGAAAGCGATACAGGTACGCGGTCAAGCTGTTGATGATGGCGAAGATGCAGTCTGGTTCCATGCTGGTACGCAAAGCCAAAAGCCGGATCGTCAAGAGGATGTTAAACCGGCAGCTAGCCTGCCAGCGCCCCTGCCGGACTGGGCTCGTAAATCTGCACCGCCTGAACCGACGCCGCCGCGCCCCCTTGCCCCCAGTCGCCCGGAGGGTGAGGAGCCACCCGTGCGCTCACCACTGGCGGGCGAAGATATGAGCCGCTTCCAGCGTGGCCGCTTGATCCACCGTTTGTTGCAGACACTGCCGGATTTACCTGAAGACACACGGGCTGCAGCGGCCGGGCGGTTTTTGGCAAACCCGGCGCACCGTCTTGAGCCTGAAGCCCGCGACTTGATCGCCGCAGAAGCACTGAATATTCTGCAACACCCTGAATTTGCAGCTATATTTGGACCCAACAGTCGCGCCGAAGTTTCCATTGCAGGTGTTTTGGGCGAAAATGTCATTTCAGGCCAGGTCGATCGCTTGCTGGTGGAAGAAGATCAAATTCTGGTGATCGACTATAAAACCAACCGCCCGCCGCCCACCTCGGAAGCCACTGTTTCGCCGGTATATTTACGCCAGATGGCCGTCTATCGTGCGGCTTTGCGACAGATTTATCCCGGTCGTACTGTGCGCTGTGGCTTGCTGTGGACCGATGTCGGACGGCTGATGGCTTTGTCAGATTCAGCCCTTGATGAATATACGCCGGATACCTAAATATTCATGATGCAATCAATCAGATTGCTTGACGACCCCCGACCACATTCGTACAGTCAGCAACATGAGGCCAGCGATACGTCGGCCCAAATCAATCCAGATAAATGAGAGACAGGTTCCAAATGAGTACCATCACCCACGTAAGCGACGACACCTTTGAAAGTGAAGTCCTGCAGTCTTCAAAGCCTGTACTTGTTGATTATTGGGCTGAATGGTGCGGCCCCTGCAAGCAGATCGCCCCGGCCCTGGAAGAAATTTCAGGCGAGCTTGGCGACCGCGTGACCATTGCCAAACTGAATATTGATGACCATCCCGTCACGCCAACCAAGTTTGGTGTACGCGGCATCCCGACCTTGATGTTGTTCAAGGACGGCCAGGTCGCAGCGACCAAAGTTGGTGCGCTGCCCAAGAACAAACTTCAGGAATGGATTGAATCCGTCATCTGATTTTTGGGTTTATCAAACGACAAACCCCGCAGGAAACTGCGGGGTTTTGTTGTTTTGGATCTTTGCTTTTTAATCTATCCCGAAAACTCACCCGGTTCCTTGACCAGGTTTTGTTCATGAGCCAGCACACTGCCCGCGAGATACAGTGATCCGCAGATCAACACTCGTGGGGCCGGATCGTGCGCAGACAAGCCACAAATACTTTCCAGGGCATCGATAACTGAAAGCGTTGGCTGGCTGTTCAAACCGGCGGCTTGTGCCTGGTCTGATATGTCTTGTGCGGCAAGGGCATTCTCTTCGCCGGGAATTGTCAGGCCATAAAGGCCTTCTATGCGGCCCTTGAAGGGAGCCATGAAACCGCTGACGTCCTTGACGTTTAACATGCCGCAGACAAGCCATGTGGGCCGTGGAGATTGGCTCTGCCATTCGTCCAGGGTTGCCGCCAAAACCTCAGCCGAGGCTGCATTATGCCCGCCGTCAAGCCAAAGCTCGGCCCCCTCCGGCAGATGCTGTGCGGCGCGGCTATGTTTCAGGTCCTGCAAACGGCCCGGCCATGTGGTCGCCGCCAGGCCAGCAGCGATGGCGTCCTCATCTACATCAAAACCTGGCAAGTTTTTGAGAACAGCCACGGCCAACCCGGCATTGCCGATCTGATGGGGGCCCGGCAGTGCGGGTTTCGGGCAGGATTGCTTTCTGCCCGCAACAGTTACCGTCATGCCCTCAGCCGTCGCTTCAGCTTGCCAGCCACTTTGTCCATATTGCAGCAAGGGAGCACCGATTTCTGTGGCGCGCGCGGAAATCTGCTTCCTCGCGATGGGCGTTTGTTCAGCAACAATGCAAGGTACATCTTGTTTGAGAATGCCGGCCTTTTCGTCTGCAATGCCGGCCAGCTTCTCTCCCAGGAACTGGGTGTGGTCAATGGAAATGGGTGTCAGGACGGTCAGGGCCGGTTTGTCGATAACGTTGGTGGCATCGAGCCTGCCGCCGAGGCCAACTTCCAGCAAAACAATGTCAGCGGGATAACGTGAAAAGGCCAGGAAGGCGCAGGCTGTGGTGATTTCAAAAAAGGTAATGGGGGCCTCGCCATTGGCCGCCTCACATTCTGTCAACAAAGCCGCCAATTCGGATTCTGGGATTGCTTTGGCGCTTCCGCCTGTCTCCAAACCTGCCAGCTGAATACGCTCGTTAAAACGGACCAGATGCGGTGATGTGTAAACATGCACACCGTATCCGGCGGCTTCCAGCATAGCTTTCAGATAGGCAGTGGTTGATCCCTTGCCGTTGGTACCGGCCACATGAATAACCGGCGGCAGCTTTGTTTCCGGATGGTCCAGGCGTTCCAGCAAGCGCTCCATGCGCCCCAGGGAAAGATCAATGCGCCTGGGGTGCAGACGTTTGACGCGATCAAGAATTTGATCGCTGGATCGCAACGTTACGACGTCCGACGTGGTCGAGACGTTAGCTGTCTGTTTCGACGGGGGCGGCGTCTGAGGCATCGTCGGCATCGGTTTTTTCTTCAGAAGGGGCGTCCACTGCAGGCGGTAAAGCTGCCAGGCTTTTTATGATGCGGCTTTCATCGCGGTTCATCATCATATCCACAATGCGGCTTAAGGTGTCCCGCAGTTCATGACGGTGAACAACCATATCAATCATGCCATGTTCCAGCAGATATTCGGCCCGTTGAAATCCGTCCGGCAATTTTTCGCGAATGGTATCCTGGATCACCCGCTGACCGGCAAATCCGATCAGGGCACCCGGTTCGGCAATGTGAATATCGCCGATCATGGCGTAGGAGGCCGTCACCCCGCCCGTGGTTGGATCGGTTAGCACGACGATATAGGGAAGTCCCGCTTCCTGGACCATTTCAACAGCGATCGTCGTGCGCGGCATTTGCATCAGGGATAAAATTCCCTCCTGCATGCGGGCACCACCGGCGGCGGCAAAGATGATCAGCGGTTTGCTATCGGCAACGGCGCGTTCCGCACCGGCCAGCATAGCCTCACCCGCAGCCAGACCCATGGAGCCACCCATAAAGGCAAAATTCTGCACGCAGGTGATGATGCCCAGACCGTTCATGGTGCCACTGGCAACCACCATGGCTTCGTCTTCGCTGGTCTTGGCGCGGGCATCTTTCAGACGATCAGTATATTTTTTCACATCGCGGAATTTTAGCGGATCCGCAGGCACGTCCGGCACGGCAATACGTTCAATCGTGCCGTCATCCAACAGCTGTTCCAGGCGTTGGCGGGCGTTCAGGCGCATATGGTGGTCGCAATGCGGGCAAACCCGCATGGCAGCATCCAGGTCACGATGAAAAATCATCTGGCCGCAGGATGGGCACTTTTCCCACAGGGTTTCACGATCATCCTGCTTGCGGACAAGGGCCCTGATTTTGGGGCGAACAAAATTGGTAAGCCAGTTCATGCGCTACTTATTCCATAAATTTATCAATTATGCGCGCTGTGCACGCCTTCTGCCAGACTGCGCCCCAAAGCAACGACCTTGTCGACCAGGTCCGATTTGGCCTGGTTCTGATTATCGAGGTTTTCTTCTACCACGGCAATCAAGGCCGAGCCCACAACAGCACCATCAGCCGTTGCGGCGATGGCTTTGGCCTGTTCCGGCGTGCGAATACCAAAGCCAACCACAACTGGCAAGTCAGTATGGCGCTTGATGCGCGCCACAGCTTGTTCCACAGCGTCGGCTTCTGGTGCAGCGCCACCGGTGATGCCCGCGATGGACACATAATAGACAAAGCCGGATGTGTTGGCGAGCACGGCGGGCAAGCGCTTGTCATCTGTCGTCGGTGTGGCCAGGCGAATAAAACTGAGACCGGCTTCAAGTGCCGGCAAACAGAGTTCGCTGTCTTCTTCCGGCGGCAGGTCAACGATGATCAGGCCATCAACGCCAGCGGCCTTAGCATCTGCCAAAAACGTATCAACACCGTAATAGTGAATGGGATTATAGTAGCCCATCAGAATGATGGGTGTGTCTGTATCATCGGCGCGGAAATCGCTGACCAGCGTCAAAGTCGATTTCAGGCTGGCACCCGCGGCTAGCGCCCGCAAACCTGCCGCCTGAATGGAAGGGCCGTCCGCCATGGGGTCAGTGAAAGGCATGCCCAGTTCAAGCACGTCAACGCCTGCTGCCACCAGGCCCTTGGCAATTTTCAGCGAGGTTTGTTGGTCCGGGTCGCCTGCCATGATAAAGGAAACAAAAGCCGCACGGCCCTCAGCCTTACATGCTGCAAAGCGCGCATCGAGGCGAGCAGTATCGCCGACTTTGGGCGTGCTCATATTTCAACTCCCAACGCGTCTGCCACCGTAAAGATATCCTTGTCGCCGCGACCACACATATTCATCACCAGAATATGGTCACGCGGCAGGTCAGGTGCAATCTTCATGACGTGGGCCAGGGCGTGGGCGGGTTCCAGGGCCGGGATGATGCCTTCGATACGGCTGCACAACTGGAAGGCTTCCAGGGCTTCTGTATCGGTAACGGAAACATAATCAACGCGCCCCAGGTCATGCAGCCAGGAATGCTCCGGGCCAATGCCGGGGTAATCAAGTCCGGCTGATATGGAATGGGCTTCGATGATCTGGCCATCGTCGTCCTGCAGCAAATATGTCCGGTTGCCATGCAGGACACCGGGCTGGCCGCCGGTCAGGGATGCGGCGTGCTTGTCAGTGTCAACACCGTGCCCGCCGGCTTCAACGCCGACAATTTTGACCGTTTCGTCATCCAAAAAGGGATGGAACAAACCGATGGCATTTGAACCACCACCGATACAAGCCACAAGGGTGTCGGGCAAACGTCCCTCGGCCTTATGCATTTGTTCTTTTGTTTCGTTGCCGATGACAGACTGAAAATCACGCACCAGGGCCGGATAGGGATGCGGCCCAGCCGCTGTACCAATAATATAGAAAGTGTCTTCAACATTGGTGACCCAGTCCCGCAACGCCTCATTCATGGCGTCCTTCAGGGTTGAAGACCCGGACGTTACCGGAATGACCTCGGCCCCCAGCAGACGCATGCGAAAGACGTTGGGTTGTTGGCGTTCAATATCCACAGCACCCATGTAAACCGTACAGGGCAGACCAAAGCGGGCGGCGACTGTCGCGGTCGCCACGCCATGTTGACCAGCCCCGGTTTCGGCAATGATGCGGGTTTTTTTCATGCGGCGGGCCAGCAAAATCTGGCCCATACAATTGTTGATTTTGTGCGCGCCGGTGTGGTTCAACTCATCGCGCTTGAAATAGATTTTGGCCCCGCCCAGGTGATCGCTTAGTCGTTCAGCATGATACAAGGGGCTGGGACGCCCCACATAATGTTCCAGGAAATAATCCAGTTCCTGCTGAAAGGACGGGTCAACCTTGGCCGCTTCCCAGGCTTCTTCCAGTTCAAGGATCAGGGGCATTAGAGTTTCAGCAACGAAACGACCACCATAAATGCCAAAATGTCCGCTTTCGTCAGGTCCGGCGCGATAGGTATTGGGCTTGTCCAAAATCATAACTTTCGTATCTACAGTTATCCTGCTGCTTTGACGGCTGTCAAAAAAGCACGAATGCGTTCGGGGTCCTTCCTGCCGGGTTCAAACTCGACCCCGGACGATACATCGACGGCGGGTGCTGAGGTTATGGCTATGGCCTCAGCGACATTCTCCGCGTCCAGTCCGCCAGACAACATCCATGGGACCGACCAACCAAGACCCTGTAAAAGGGTCCAGTCAAAACTGATGGCATTGCCACCTGGCAGCGCGCCAGCCATGGTTTTAGGTGCTTTGGCATCAAACAGCAACCAGTCCACGCAAGGCTGATAATCAGCGGCTGTGGCGATGTCGTCAGCCGTTTCAACCTTGATGGCCTTGATCACCGGTTTGTTGAAGGTATCGCGAATGGTTTTCACCCGTTCCGGGCTCTCAGCGCCATGTAGCTGTAGCATATCCAGTGGCACGGATTTGAGCACAGCGGCAATCGTCAAATCATCGGCATCGACAAACAGTCCCACTTTTTGCACCAGTGGCGGGACCATTTCAACCAACATTGTTGCGACCTCAGTCGTCACGGCACGAGGGGACGGTGGATAAAATACAAAGCCCACCATGTCCGCACCCTCCGCTACTGCATGGACCAGAGTATTGGCGCTGGAAAGGCCACAAATTTTTGTCTGAACAGGCATGGTTATGCTTGCCTGATGTTGGAAAGACTGTCAGCGATGGCGCTTGCCGCTGCCGCCGGATCAGGGTTTTGGGTAATGGGGCGACCGATGACAAGATGGCTGGCACCGGCCTGCATGGCTTCTTCCGGGGTCATCACGCGCTTTTGGTCTCCGGCATCTGTGCCGAAAGGGCGAATGCCAGGTACCACCAGAACAAAGTCCGGCCCCAGGTCCTGGCGCAAAATCTCAATTTCAAGAGGCGAACAAACAATGCCGTCAGCGCCATTTTGTTGCGCCAGGGCCGCCAGACGGCGAACCTGGTCTGTTGGTGAAGCCGCCACCCCAACCGCCTTCAGGTCTGCCTGATCAAGGCTTGTCAGGACGGTGACGGCAATAATCAAGGGCCGATCCAGACCAGTTTCTTGTGCCCCAACAGTCGCCGCATCCGCAGCGGCCTGGATCATGGCTGGACCGCCACTGGCATGGATTGTCATCATGTAGGGCTTCATTGCGCAGGCTATCCGAACAGCACCGGCGACGGTGTTTGGTATGTCATGAAACTTGAGATCGAGAAAAAGTGGCACACCGGCAGCATCGCGTGTTTGGTGAATGCCTGCCGGGCCGTGCGCTGTAAAAAATTCCTTGCCCAGTTTGATCCCACCAGCCGCACCGCCCAGGTTCACGACCAGCTCTTGCGCGGCTGTCAGGTCGGGGGTGTCGATGGCGCAGAAGATCGGGTTTGCGATGGCAGACAGGCTGTTCATTTTACGTATCCTGTAACTCTGGCAGGCGTTCCGCAATTAATTCGGCGGCGGCGAGGTCTTCAATAGCGGTGCCGACGGATTTGAACAAGGTTATTTCCTCATCATGTTTACGACCAGGATGCATGCCTTGCGTAAGCTCGGCCAGATCAGCCTTGATATCTGTCTCCTGAATGACACCAGCGGACAGCGGTTGCACCAGATCACCACCCTCCTGCAAGGCACCTGCTCTTGTATCAACGAACAAGGTGCAGCGTTTGACCGTGGCATCATCAGTTTCGCGCATGTCCGGGCGAAAAGCGCCGACCAGGTCAACATGAGCTCCTGGTTTCAGCAAATCACCCTGCACCAGGGGATCGACGGATAGAGTGGCACATGAAATCACATCAGCAGATGGCAAGGCTGAAGCCAGGTTTGATACCCGTTGGGCTTCCAAGCCGCTATCTCTTAAACCTTCCACGATGGCATCAGCATGATCATCATTCCGGTTCCACACTGAAACCCGTTTGATTGGCCGCACCGCTGCGTGGGCCCGGATCAAATGCGGGGCCAGAGCACCGGCACCCACCATCAAAAGTTCGGAGGCATCTTCGCGGGCAAGATAACTGGCCGCCAGGGCTGAGGCGCAGGCTGTGCGACGAACTGTCAGGGCGGCCCCATTGATCATGGCCATGGCCACGCCGTTCTCGCCATTGATTAACAGTACCTGGCCGCTGATAGCCGGCAAACCGCGCTCACCATTGTCGGGAAAGACGCTGAGCAGTTTGACAACAATGTGCCCGCCCTTGCGCCAGGCTGGCATCAACAGCAAGGTGGCATCGCGCTGATGCTCCTTTTCCATGGAATAATGTTGTCGTAGCGGCACTTCAGCACCGTCGACAAAGGCCTGGCGGAGTTTTTCGACCAACGCGCGGTAGTCGAGGGCTTCATGAACGGCTTCAGCATCGATTGTTTGCATAGGGATCAGTCTGCCTGCCGGGTGATTGCTGCGGGTTTTTGCTCGGGGCCTGCGTTATCTTCTGGTACTTCTCCGGGCTCGCCCACTGGCGCCGCCAGACGAGATCGCAAGCTGTCAATCTCACCGTCCTGCAACTTGGCATTTTTCCGCAATCGGCGTACTTCACGGCGCTTACCGCCACCCGCAGCCCAGGCGGAAATTCCACCAGTCAATAAGCCAGCCAACACTGCCGCCATTAAAGCCGCATAGAGGGGTATGTCAAAAGCAACGGGCAGCGGGTCCAGGTCAATGCGGACAAGGGTTCGATTGGCAACAGCAAAAGCAGCAACAACCGCGATTACCGGAAGCAGAAATATCCACCAGAGCAGCTTCATGATTGCCGGACTTTCCCAAATTGACGTTGCAAGGACATGGTTTGCAGCCTTGCCGGGACAGCAAATCAATGTTCATCGAATATTTAAGCGAATCCGATATTATCGGAATCACCTCAGCTTTTGTCGAAATTGCTGTGCAGAGAGTAATGGTTTCAGACGTTTCAAAGAAACTTGAAACGTTTTAAGGGATAAAGCCATATCAAAGCCGCGCTGACAATAGCACAGGCATTTCAGAATTGAGGTTTAAGCCAAGCGTAAAACCTCAGCTGTCACCCGAGGCTTCGCTTGCCGGGCCGGCATTTCCATCAGGGTTGAGACGCTCACGCAATTCCTTGCCGGTCTTGAAAAACGGAATGTGCTTTTCCCCGACCTGAACAGCTTGGCCGGTACGTGGATTGCGCGCAACCCGAGGCGCGCGTTGTTTGACTGAGAAAGCACCAAAGCCGCGCAACTCAACCCTGTCACCACGCGAAAGCGCCGAAGAAATTTCTTCGAATATCGTTGTGACAATACGTTCAACGTCGCGTTGGTAGAGATGCGGGTTTTTTTCCGCTAACCGTGCGACCAATTCCGACTTAACCATTATCCGGCCCCCTGATGCCGATTTGATTATTTTTCCCGGGCGTCCCTTGATCCAAATCTTGTTGGGTCAAACTTTCAAGAACGTCCAGATTTTCAACTTACTGGTTGCGACCAGCTTTGTCGTTGGCAATCCTGTCCGCAAAACCAGATGTGCGAAAACAAGTAAAAAGTATCAGAACAAGCCAGCAGGTTGCCAAAGCGTAAGCAGCCCGTCAAGTGTAAGTCTTTCAGAAAGCAATGTTTTTCCAGATGAAGTCAACAATCTAGCCAGCAATCCTTTATCTCTGACTTTGATATCAACGTCAAACATTGGCAGATTTCCGGACACGCCATGATTGGTTTTCAGCCACCTTCGGGCGTCGGCCATACCGCCAAGCTCGTCAATCAACCGAGCATCCAGGGCTTGTCTGCCTGTGAACAAACGACCGTCCGAAGCCAGTTGCACTTCTTCAGCTGACAATTTTCGTCGATCCGATACCAACTGCACAAACCATTGATGTGTATCGTCGATCAGGTTTTGTGTGGCATCTCTCGCTTCTGCTGTCATGGGTTCAGTTGTCGAGGGCTGCCCTTTCAAGGGGCCGCTGGCCAGGGTTTCTGCCTTGACGCCAATTTTTTCCAGCAGACCACTCATTTCAGCGGTTTGCAGAATGACACCAATTGATCCTGTCAACGATGTTTCGCGGGCGTAGATCCGATCCGCAGCAAGGGCGGTCATATAGCCACCCGATGTGCCGATGGTTCGGATCAGCGCCACAACAGGCTTGCTGCTGGCCACGTTGCGCAGCGCGTAATAAAGAGTTTCGCCGCCTACAGCTGTGCCGCCAGGGCTATCGATGCGCACGATCAAGGCTTTGGCAGACTTGCTTTTGGCGATGTCATCCAAGGCTTCCAGGCGGTTCTGGTCATCCAGAATCAAACCGCCCACCTCCATGGTAGCAACATGATCGCCATCACCCGCCAATTGTGATGGAACCAGATCGGTATAGGTCGCAATACCGGCGTAGGCCAACGCGGCAAAGGCCGCGATTGCTGTAAGTCGCCAGGCAATCAACTGGCGTTTCAGGCGTCGTCGATCGACGATCGCATCTGCATCAAGTGACATGGCTCAGACCTCCTGTGCTGTGTTTTCAGACCAACCAACCGCACAAAATCAGGGACTATAGGTCCCAAAAGTTTATTGTAGCAAATTTTTGGTTAAAAAAAAGTCAATAATTAAAAGGCATTAGGATGTGATCTTTTCGACTTGATTCAATAAAGACCGGTAAATGATTCAATCAGGCGGCTAAATATCAAAAAACCCGACAGTCTGTCTCCAGATTGCCGGGTAATTTTGCTTGAAAAAGCTGTATCAGACGATTTATTTGGCGTCGTCTTCAGCAACTTCCTCAGCTGGAGCTTCTTCCGCTACCGGTGCTTCTTCAGCAACAGCTTCAGCCGGAGCTTCTTCCGCTACCGGTGCTTCTTCTGCAGCAGCTTCAGCCGGAGCGTCGTCGTCGCCCTGAGCTTTGCTCATGGCTGCACCCAGGATGTCGCCGAGGCTGGCACCTGAATCGGAACTGCCATACTGAGCCATCGCTTCTTTTTCTTCAGCGATTTCCAGAGACTTGACCGACAGGGAAACACGACGTGAATCGCGGTCGATGTTGCTGACCTTGGCGTCTACCTTGTCACCAACAGCGAAACGATCCGGACGTTGTTCGGAACGCTCGCGTGACAGGTCACCCTTGCGGATGAAGCCGTTCATGCCTTCGCCGAAGCTGACATTCAGGCCGTTGACAACGATTTCGGTGACCGTACAGGTCACAATCGAGCCACGCTTGATGTCAGTGGAAGAGGCAAACGGATCTTCAGAGAGCTGCTTGATGCCCAGTGAGATACGCTCACGGTCTGTATCGACGTCCAGCACAACGGCTTTGACCATGTCACCCTTGGTGTAGGTTGAAATGGCTTCTTCGCCAGGTGCGTTCCAATCGAGGTCCGAAAGGTGAACCATGCCATCGACGTTGCCGTCGAGGCCAATGAACAGACCGAACTCGGTGATGCTCTTGATTTCGCCTTCGATTTCGGTGCCCGAAGGATGGGTCTGGGCGAAATCTTCCCACGGATTTTCAGCACACTGCTTCAGACCAAGGCTGATGCGGCGTTTCTGTGGGTCGACATCCAGAACCATGACTTCGATTTCCTGGCTGGTAGAAACGATTTTGCCAGGGTGCACGTTCTTTTTCGTCCATGACATCTCGGAGACGTGGACCAGACCTTCAACACCAGGCTCAAGCTCAACAAATGCGCCGTAGTCAGTGATGTTGGTGACACGACCCTTGATCTTGCTGCTGATTGGGTATTTGGCTTCTGCACCATCCCATGGATCGGCTTCCAGCTGCTTCATGCCGAGGCTGATGCGCTGGGTTTCAGGGTTCACGCGAATGACCTGAACCTTAACGGTTTCGCCAATTGAAACAGCTTCGGATGGGTGGTTCACGCGACGCCATGCCATGTCTGTGACGTGCAACAGGCCGTCAATGCCACCCAGATCAACGAATGCACCGTAATCGGTAACGTTCTTGACGACACCTTCAAGGACCTGGCCTTCGCTCAGGTTACCGATCAGCTCGGAACGAGCTTCGGCACGGGTTTCTTCCAGAACGGCACGACGGGAAACAACGATGTTACCGCGCATGCGATCCATTTTCAGGATCTGGAATGGTTGCGGTGTGCCCATCAGCGGAGTGATATCGCGCACGGGGCGCACATCGACCTGGCTGCCTGGCAAGAAGGCTACAGCGCCGTCCAGGTCGACCGTGAAGCCACCCTTGACGCGACCGAAGATAACGCCTTGAGCGCGTTCGTTCTTCTCGTAGGCTTTTTCCAGATTTTCCCAGGCTTCCTCGCGGCGCGCCTTGTCACGACTGATGACAGCTTCGCCTGCGGCGTTTTCCATACGTTCGAGGAAAACTTCAACCGTGTCGCCGGACTTCAGCTCAGGGGCCTGGCCAGCTTCAAAAAATTCTTTAAGGGGGACGCGACCTTCGGCCTTCAGGCCTACGTCAATGATCACCAGATCATTTTCGATCGCGACAATGGTACCGCGAACAACGGAACCAACGAGGTCATCGGACGTACCGTATGATTCCTCAAGCAGTGCAGCAAAATCTTCTTCCCCGGCGGGGACTGCGGATGTGATATCAGACATTTTCTCTCCTGGAGTGGTGCCAACACCAAAACGACGACCATAAGCCCAAAGTTCCCTTTGTCGGAAACAGGGTCAGGTTCGCAAATCAACAATTTTCAAATGATTCGTTCTGGATCAGCGCGCCCTGGGTTCACGGTTAACACCGACAATGCAGATATGGAATTGATCCCAGAATATCTGCGGCATTTTCGACCGCCCGGAAACAGGCCTTGGTTTCCGGTTACATTTTGTTCGATACATACTGTTTTGCAGCATCGAATGCAGCGTCTATAGCTAAATTTGACGTATCAAGCAAGTGCGCATCGTCTGCGGCCTTCATGGGGGCCGTAGCGCGGGCAGCATCGCGGGCGTCACGTTGCTGCATTTCGGCCAGCACAACAGCCTCAACGACGGAGCTATCTTTGGCAGATAACTCAAGCCAGCGTCGATGTGCGCGAACCTCATCGCTGGCTGTCACAAATATTTTTGCATCTGCATCGGGACAGACCACAGTACCAATATCGCGGCCATCAAGAACTGCACCGGAAAAACCGTCGGGTGGATTGTTGGCAAAATTCCGCTGGTAATCCAGCAGGGCAGCCCGGACTTCGGGGATGGCGCTGACTTTTGAGGCCATCTCGCCGGATGCTTCGTCCCGAAGGGCCGGGTTCTCCCGGTCTTCAAGCGTTATACTGCGGGCTTCGGCGGCGACGGCTTGGGCATCACCGAGTTCGGTCCCGTTGCGGATCACGCGCAATCCCGTCGCCCGATACAGGGCTCCAGTGTCAAGAAATGCCAGATTAAACTCTGCCGCCAGCTTTCGGGCCAAGGTCCCCTTGCCGGCAGCGGCTGGTCCATCAATGGCAATAATCATGAGGCTTTCCTCTCCACATTAGAAATATCGGCACCCAGGCCGTTAAACAGATCAGCAAATCCAGGGAAGCTGGTGTCGATAGGGCTGCCGTCATCAACTGTAACAGGCTGATCCGACACCAGGCCCAGAACCAGAAAGGACATGGCTATGCGATGATCCAGATGGGTTGCGACGGTGGCTCCGCCTGGAGCGGATGTGCCCCCGTCAATAATCAAACCATCAGGCTGCTCAGCCACTTTGATGCCGCAGGCCTTAAGACCTTCAGCCATTACGGCGAGACGATCACTTTCCTTCACCCTGAGTTCAGCGAGACCTTTCATGACCGTTTGGCCCGTTGCAAAAGCGGCGGCGATACAAAGAACCGGATATTCGTCAATCATGGAAGGCGCCCTGTCAGCGGGAACTTCGATGCCGTGCAATTGACTGCTACGAACCCTGATATCGGCGACGGGTTCACCACCATTATTTCGCTCATCGAGGTACTCAAGATTTGCACCCATTTCCCTTAAAGTAACAAAAAGTCCATCTCGCAATGTGTTCAGGCAAACATTTCGGACAGTGACGTCACTGTCCGGGCAGAGCAGCGCTGCGACAACAACAAAGGCGGCCTGGGACGGATCACCCGGCACATCCACCGGTGCGGCTTTCAATTCCGGTTGGCCCTTCACTGTGATGATATGTTCGCCCTTGCCCCCGGTTTCCGAGTGAATGTCGCCGCCAAAATAAGTCACCATGCGTTCCGTGTGATCGCGCGTGCGTTCCTTTTCGATGACTGCGGTCTCACCAGGTGCTGCAAGACCCGCAAGCAGTATGGCAGACTTGACCTGCGCCGAAGGCACGGGAAGTGTGTAGCGTATTGGCAAGAGTTTTTCCGGCCCTTGCACGCTGAGGGGCAACAAATCATCATCCCTTGCATCAAACTGAATGCCCAGTTGTTTTAGCGGCGTCATAACCCGTGCCATTGGGCGACTGGACAGGGAGGCATCGCCGGTGAAATGAACCTTGATCGGCTGCTGAGCGGCGACACCCATCAAAAGCCGGACGGCTGTGCCGGAATTACCGAGATCGACCGCTGTGGCCGGTTCCATCAGCCCGCCAATACCTCGACCTTCAACCAGACAGACACCGTCTTGCGTTGTGATGCCCGCCCCCATGGCAACAAGGGCGGAAGCTGTGTCCTGCACGTCTTCGCCTTGCGACAAACCGGTAATACGGGTTTCGCCAATGGACATGGCACCAAATATCAGCGCGCGATGGGAAATGGATTTATCGCCAGGAACAATAACAGTGCCGGTAAGAGGTGAGGTGTTGCGGGATGTAAGCGGGTGCACAGATATATCCAGGTTAGATCGGCCAGCAGGCCATGAAAAACTTTAAACGAGTTGCAAATTTTCTAGCACACCATTTCATGAACGGCGAATCCAGAACCTGAGGAAAAAGCCAGATTTTCAGACTGAATCGGGTTTTCACAGAAATAAGTGGCGAATTTCCCGGTTAATGGGCGATTTGATCACAAAACGTTTTGACTCACGCAAGTGATCGTGTCAAACGGTCGCTTCAGGTTTGCCTGGCTGCTGTAAAAAGCACTTTGGCAGCCAAAGCGATTCTGGCTTGAACGGAATCGCTCTAATGTTTTTTGATCAGTCGGAGGTAGAGGCACGTGGCGAAACCGGAGTGGGGAACAAAAAGGGAGTGCGCTGAATGCGCCACCCGTTTTTACGATCTGAATCGCGAACCGATTCTTTGCCCGAGTTGCGAGGCTAAATTTGTCATCGAAGTCGCAAAACCCTCACCCAAGTCCAGGGCCAAGCCCTCTAAGGTGACTAAACCGGTACCGGTTAAAAGTGAAGAGACTGAAGAGACTGAAGACGATGAAGCCGCCTTGTTGAAAACAGCAGGCATCGAAGAAGACAGCAGCGACGATGACGGCGAAGAAGATGGCGTTGTCGGCGACGTCTTTGTCGAAGATGACGACGACGAGGATGACGTGTCTAATGTGTTGGATACGCCTGTATCTACACCGACCGTTGAATAGAATTAACTAATAAGTTCTGGTTCCAGGCCTTTCTGGCTACTCCAGAAAGCCGGAAAACAGAATTTATTTTAAAATAATTGCCCTTTCCTGAGGGTTGCCTCTTGATTTCCTGAGGCGCTGGAGGCATTAACCTCCAAGCTCACACCAACCCAAAGGTGTCGCGGCAAAATATTCGGGGCCATAGCTCAGTTGGGAGAGCGCTTGCATGGCATGCAAGAGGTCGGCGGTTCGATTCCGCCTGGCTCCACCAAATATTCAGAAAGCCGGAATTTCATTATTCATGAATTTCCGGCTTTTTTGATTCCTGATTCAATCAGAATATTCAGGGCAATTCCGGTCTTAAGGGAAACTCTCTGGTTCAGGCCTTGTTCCCGTCGCTAAACGATTGGCTGATGCTCTGCATACCGTTCCTGACGACGCCAACAAGGGCAAACCCATCTACATTGGCGATGGCCAGGGCGGTGGCTCCGAGACGCTGACGGATGTCGATGGCCCGCAATTCTGCATTTTGCAAGGTAATTTCCGGGTCGATCAATTCTGCAACACCGTTGGGGATATGGCCGGTCACTGTTTTGGCCGTATCCAGAGCGCTGCTGACTTTGTCAGCTGTTGTCTGCAGGGTCTTGAGGCGGCTGTCAAATGTTGTCAGGGCAGTGGCCAACAAAGTAGCACTGGCGGTTGCTTCACTCGTCAGGGTGACACTAACGTGGCTAATCCCCAGGCCTTGCGCGGATAAATCCTCCGACGCAATTCTGATTTTGTCGCCTTGGGTATCCTTGATCACAAAGTTGGGCGGATTTTCATCGATAAAGTTCAGGCCGTTGACTTCGCCGAAGGAAACCTGTCCGGCAAGACGTTCGCGCAAGGTTTCGAAGCGGGTTATCAGGTCGTCCCTGGCTTCCTGATCGATGTTGGTGGCTTTCGCCTGAAGTGCTATGGCAGCCATTTCAACAATCGTATCGCGTAAGCCTTCGGCGGCCGTCAGGCCAGCTTGCAAAGAAGTATCGGTGCCAAACAACACGGTTCGTCGGGCGACCAGACCGGCATCCTTGCCCAAAGCGATTTCAACTTGATCGAGCGTCGTCTTGGTTGTTTCATTTTCGGAAACCGCAAATCGCAGATCGTTTTCAGCGCGCAGGCGGTCGCTCTCCACGATCCCACTGCGGGCGTTGAGTGTCTGAAAGCCGATCATAGCGGCATCGCTGATCAAACTGACCAATTTCAGGCTCCGAATTTGTTTCACACCTGCACATCACGTCCAGGCGTGTCTCAACCACGCGCATTTTGTCCGTGTCCTTTGCAGGCACACAAAAATGCGCGCGAAAACATACGCCAAAATGCGGGCGCATTTCGAACAGCCTTCTGCGGATATTTATTCAGAGCATACTGCTTCTTGCAGCCTGGATTACTCACCAGACCTGAACCGAACTCACATGCTGTGGCGCGTCTGACGAAGCGAAATCTGCTGGCATAAAGCCATTTTCTGCTGGCATAAAGCCATTTTCAGATCACAAATCAGCCGCTCGGCGATACTTCGCCCTCGGTTCTTATGCTTAATATAGTCTTAATTTATGATTTTGGCCACTATTTTGATTCGTGGTGAATCGAGGCGACCCCGGTTGGATGGAATCGCCTCAGCCTGGAGCAATTTCAAAGAAAATGCTCTGGTTTGTTGGCATAGACCCTGGGCTTGGGCCAATCCTCGTTTCCGTGAAGCCCGGAAATGTTATATCAGACGGTACTGGCCGATATGCCCAGCAAGGCCCGACGGCGCAGCCACTGGCTGGGACGGTACCGCGGGTCACCTGTCAGGCCATAAAATGCATCCAGCAAGGCCAGAACAATCTCAGCCCCCATGGCATCTGTCAGGGCCAGGGGGCCAATAGGATAGTTCAGACCCAGTGTCATGGCGGTATCAATATCTTCCGGCCCTGCGACACCGGTCTGGGCCATCTCACAACCCAGATTGGCAATCATGGCGCGGATACGGGGGGCAATAAAACCAAAGCTGTCGTTGATCGCCGTCACCTTGATGCCGGTTTCTGCGAGGCGGGCTGAAACGGCATCACGTGCTGCCATATCGGCGCCGGGTGTCGTCATGATGGTGATTCGCTTGTCGTAGGGTGTCAGTATGTCGACGGCGACCAAGCGGCTGTGATCAGCATTCAGACGTACAGCCGCTGACGTGCAATCTTCACCGATCGGGGCGCAGACAATAGGGCTTTCCCCATCATCTGAGGTCAATACCTGGGCACCCGCTTGGACAAACAACTCCTTCAGTTCCTCGTCTTCCTCAATCATGACAACATTTGCGGCGGATGGAACGTTAGTGGTGTGGTCTGCCGCCTCGCCGCCTCCGCCTTGCGTGCCGTCGCTGTCATAGGTGTAAAAGCCTGCCCCGGTCTTTCGGCCCAATAATCCGGCAGCCTGCATGGCTTCGTGGACAGGTGAGGTGGCCAGGCGCTGGTCCCCGAAATAGCCATTAAAGATAATTTGGCTGACGGGGAAATTAACATCGATGCCCGTCAGATCCGCCAGTTCAAGGGGACCCATACGGAAGTTACAACAGTCGCGCATCACCGCATCGATTTGTGCAGGTGAGGCGACGCCTTCATGCAGCAGGCGCATGGCTTCGGTCGTATAAGCGCGCCCACCCAGATTAACCAGGAAGCCAGGCCCATCCTTGGCAATAACCGGTGTGCGGCCCATAAATTTACCGATGGCAATCAAGGTCTCAGCCGTTTTATCACTGGTGTGCGGTGCGCGAATGACCTCGACCAGACGCATCAGCGGCACCGGATTGAAGAAATGCAGCCCGGCAATGCGGTCTTTGTTTTCACAGGCCGCAGCAATAGAGGCAATGCGAATGGAGGAAGTGTTGGAGGCGATAATCGCGTCAGAAGCCACAACTTTTTCAAGGGCCGTGAAAACTTCCTGCTTAATGGCGATATTTTCAACAATAGCTTCAACAACCAGATTGCAGGGGGCCAGCCCTTCCAGCGTATCAACAACACTGAGCCTGGATTTGGCAGCTTCTGCATCGGCGGCTTCCATGCGGCCCTTGTCGACACTGCGGTCCAGCATGCCATGAATAAACTCTTCTGCCTTGGCGGCGGCACCATCGGCCGCGTCAAACAACAAGGCCTTCATGCCGCCTGTAATGGAAACCTGGGCAATGCCACGGCCCATGGCACCTGCGCCGACGACGCCTATGGTTAAGTCTGCTGCGTTCAGGTTGCTCATGTTTGGGGGAATCCTTGGTTGCGAACAAAAAATGCTGCTCTTCTTTTGTCTGCCAGCGGCAGGAAAATCAAGCGATTCACCGCCAGCAGGCCAAAAATACTTCACTGTCGTGCGGTCTTGATTCTGTTCGCAAAGTGACTAAGTATCAGGACAGCGGTGCCTTTGGGGCCGCAAGGCTGCCAGAAATGCGAAGATCAGTGCCCGATCGGGGCTGGCGTTCGAAAATCGGTGGTTTGAATTATCGGCTGGCTTGTACAGCTGTTTTATCGCTCTCGCAGTTGTTGGTTTTATCGCTCTCGCAGTTGTTGGTTTTATCGCTCTCGCAGTTGTTGGTTTTATCGCTCTCGCAGTTGTTGGTTTTATCGCTCTCGCAGTTGTTGGTTTTATCGCTCTCGCAGTTGTTGGTTTTAT